>JAEEGH010008586.1_pt1 | contig 24070 bp, 14 predicted proteins | sample 9134181 | NCBI WGS metagenome assembly JAEEGH01 (sample SAMN16246544, study PRJNA631951) | gut metagenome | biome: gut microbiome; feature: rumen; material: DP-attached | host: Bos | place: Iran: Karaj | collected 2018-10
GATTTGCTTTTGCCAATAGTAACGCTTAATTTGTATGAGGCAGGCTTCAGATATATGGCGAGTGGTAAGTATGAGTATAAAGAAATATATTCAACAATTATTACTATTTTTTCTAAATCTGTAATTGTAGGTTTTGGCATAGCTGTTTTATTAAGATATTTACTAGGATGGGAGTATGCGGCGTATCTTTATGCTGATCTTTATGGCTATGCTGCGTTATGGTTATTAAATTACCTTGCAAAGGGAAGAGGCGACTCGAAGGCGTTTGCTTTAAGTGGGATACTGAATGCTATATCGCTTCTTTTCTTTTCGTATATTTTTATTGTTGTTTGCGGCGGAGGTGAAAAGGCGTATCTTTTAGCAATATCATTAGCTTATATTCCGCCGTGTATTTATTTACTGATGAGAAATAGAACGTATTTACTAATATCAGTTAGGGGCAACAGTGTTCAGTGTAAAAATATTTTATTAGCATATGGAATGCCTTTGATGATTTATAACATGGGATATTGGTTGGTTACTGTATCAGGGAGATATGTTCTATTGTTATTTAAAAATGAATTCTATGTAGGGCTGTACGTTGCTGCTATGAAAATATCAGCTTTAATGAATATGGTTTTTCAAGCTGCTATAGCTTCGTTCCAACTTAATGCAGTAAAACAATATGAGGATGAAGAGAAGGAAGAGTATTATTCAAAATCATTTGTGATTATCGAATCTGCATTTTTTTTTATGGCATCTTTATTGATACTCTTTTCTTCTTTGATTTCAAAAGTCTTATTAAAAAAAGGATTTATTGAAGCGGAGATATACACGCCTATAATAGTATTGTCCGCAACTCTATATGCTGTCTCATCCTTATATGGAATGCTGTACTCTATATATATTAAGCCCAAGAGAAATATACCATGCATTTTTATCAGTGCTGCTATAAATATTTTTATTGCAGTAGTATTTGTTAATGACATGGGAATATGGGCTATTTGCCTGGCAAGTGTACTATGCTTTGCATTTCAGATTGTATATAGAATAGTTGATACGAAATCCTTTTGTAATATAGATATTAATATTTTCGCGTTAGTAATAAATCTTTTGATTTTGTGTAGTGAGGCTATAATGAAAATATTGAAATTCGATAATATCGTGGTTGGTTCATTATGTATATTAACTTTTGTAATCAGCTTTGTACGACTTTCAAAAGTGTTTGACATTATGAGTAAATAGAACTGCTATACAAAAGGTTAGATGATGCAATTGAAGATTTTATCCTTTTTTAATTAGTTTATAAAACGCATTATTGATAAAATATAAGTGGACATCTGTTAGAAAATATAAGATTTTTTTGAAAAAAGCGATTATTAGCTAAATATTTATTTTTTTTTGCCGATATAAAGTTTAAAGAATGCAATCACAGCCTATGAGGGGGTTATGATATGGCAAAAACGGCTACGCTTCGCGCAGAATCATTATCTGGAACCTTCGGGCGAAAGATCATTGAACTTAATTATCAAGAGATCTATGACCATAAGCCAAATATCTATAAGTGGACTAAGAGAGTATTTGATATAGTCGCAGCTTCAATTGCGCTAATACTTCTTTCTCCTGTATTTCTTGTGACCGCTATAGCTATTTTACTTGAGGATGGTGGACCGGTTTTCTTTACTCAGCAAAGAGCCGGTAAAGATATGAAGAGCTTTAAAATCTACAAGTTTAGAAGTATGTACAAGAATGCAGAAGCTCAGTTTGAGCGGATGCAGGCTCAGAATGAGCAGACAGGACATGCTTTTAAGATCAAGAATGATCCGAGAATTACCCATGTTGGAAAATTCATAAGAAGATACTCGATAGATGAGCTTCCACAGCTCTTTAACATCATTAGAGGTGACATGAGTATTGTTGGACCAAGACCAATACTTACAAGCCAGATGGAAGAATGCAATGCATATGAGAAACAAAGGCTCATAGTTAAACCAGGTCTTACTTGCTATTGGCAGGTATGTGGAAGAGCCAAGATTAAGTGGGATAGGTGGGTTGAGCTTGATCTCCAGTATATTCAGGATATGAGTATTCTAAAGGATATTGAACTCATTTTCAGAACCTTCCCAGCTATTTTCGGACAGGACGGGGCGTACTGAGTATTTGATTATTATGTTTATAATGGCAGCTGATTTTTCAAATTTATGAGAAGTTAGCTGTCTTTTTTATTGTATATATTTGGAATATATAGTTGTTGTGCGCTAAATAGAATATGAGTGAAGAATAAGGTATTATAATATTAACAAGGTTCTTATGGGGGTAAAATCTATGAAATTCGAATTCGACATTCCAGAATCCAAGAAAATACGTGTAATTGTAGACACTGATGCAGCCTGCGAGGCAGATGATCCCTTTGCCATAGCGCATGCACTCATGAGTCCCAAGCTGATTGTTAAAGGGATAATTGCTGAACATTTCAAGGAAGAGGGCTCTATGGAGAGAAGCTATCGCGAGATAGAGACTATTCTTGATTGCATGGATATTGAAGTTCCTGTGCTCAAGGGCCAGGACGGACCACTGTCTGCCGAAGACCTTAGAGGTGATCAAGTCTCTCAAGCAGACGAGAATATTTCTGAAGCAGTACGCTTCATCATTGACGAGGCACTTAGAGAGGATGAGAAACCTCTTTTCATACTGTGTCAGGGCGCAATCACAAATGTAGCCAAGGCACTTTTAGTTGAGCCAAAGGTAAAAGACAAGATAAATGTCATATGGATTGGCACACATGGAGAAGCTCCATGTAAAGCGCCTTTTACTGAGTTTAACGCAACTAACGATATTCCAGCTGCCAACACGGTGCTCCAGAGCGGAATAGATCTGTGGCTTGTTCCATCACATGTGTATATCACAGTGAACATTGGCCTTGCAGAGATTCAGAGAAGGATTCGCCCCTGTGGTAGGATTGGAGAGCATCTTTTCCGTAACATGGTTGACTACAATATGTCACCATTTGCTGGTTGGACACAGGGAGAGAGCTGGTCATTAGGCGATTCTCCAGCTATTGCCATTGCAATCAATCCTGGCTGCGGGCATTATCATTATGCCAAGGCTCCTTTTGTAGCGGAGGATACATCCTCTGAGGTAAAAGAGGACAATCCTACGATTCGAATATACACTGATGTGGATTCCAGATATGTTTTGGAGGACTTTATTGCCAAGCTGGAGATCAATTATGGATAAATTGATTTGCATTTATCTTTGTATTGGTATTGAATGTTTTATTAGTGATGTAATAAGTTACTAAGGCTTTCATACTAATGATACGAATATGCTTAATTGCGGCTAAAGCTTTCCCTATGCATTTTGCGGATTGCTTAGCCGCATGTTTGTTTTTGGGGGAATTTAGGCTAATGAAAATTTGCTTACTGGAAAATAGAATTAGCCTAAATGCAAATATATGTCATATGCGGCTAATGAATCTGAAAATGTTGTTAGCCGCACGAGGGGCTATTATGCTTCTGCGGCTAACAGCCACCAAAAAATCATGAAAAACGAATAGCCGCACAATGCTATATTTCACCTTTTAGGCTAATATATCCCCGAAATCCTATTCCTCAAACAATGCTTCCCCCCAACCACGGGCAAATTCCAATAATTTACAGATTTTATAAAGTGTTAATTAGACTACTCGCTGTAAATGTTAAATAATAGTATTGTGGATGATAATTCGTATTTTTATATTGCGTGCGATTTAGCGAAGCACAAGTATATTAAGATCGGAGAAGAATATGAATTTACATGAAAAGCATTTTTATGAGAGTAATCTGTTAGCTTTTAAGTTTGCATGCATTATACAAGGCTTTGAGATTCTTGCTACGATTATATATCAGGATGCCAGGGTTGGATTTTTGAACACCACAGCCATGGTGATTATGCAGGTATTGATTCTTATTGCATGTGTGGCTTCCTACATAATGTACAGCCGCAAAGCACTGGGCAAATACATGCTGATGGGATGCCTTTCTGTAAGCTATCTGGTAGTAATGCTGGGATCCGTGCACATTACGTACATGTGGGCATTTGGACCAGCTCTTTTGATACTGGTTCTGCTATATGCGGATACAAAGCTTACGATAATTACATCAGTAGTTGTTATCGCTATCAATGTTCTATACATACCACTGTTCTTCGCTTATTCTACTGAGGTTATGAACAGAAGATTCGCAGTTCTGACAGATGCGATATTTGCACTACTTCTTTCGCTGATGGCCATCTTCTATTCAAGGCTTAACAAGAAGCAGAACGGCGAAACCATCACAGAGATTCAGGAAGCAGCTGCTCAGCAGGAAAAAGATGCCAAGGTCATCAAGGAAATAGGCACCAAGATTGGTGAAAAGCTCGAGGATGCCAATGATGCTATGCAGGCTCTCTCCGAGAAGGTTACCCAGAGTGCTGAATCCTCCGAGCAGATTTCTATAGCTACAACTCATATTGCCGAGGCAATTCAGACTCAGACCGAGATGAACTCCAATATCACAACTTCTCTCGAAGGTATCGCAGACGAAGCCAAGGCCATGCGCGCTAATTCGGACGAAGTTACAGAGAACATTAATGATGGTAATAATCTGGTAAAAGAGCTGAATACCAAGTCTCAGGAAGCTTCAGCGGTTAACTCAGAGACCGCCGAGATGACGTCAAACCTTCAGCAGTCAGCAAGCTCGGTAAAAGAGATTGTAGAAACAATCCTCAGTATTTCAGGCCAGACCAATCTTCTTGCGCTTAATGCTTCAATCGAGGCAGCAAGAGCAGGCGAAGCAGGAAAAGGCTTTGCAGTTGTTGCTGATGAGATCAGAGCTCTTTCAGAGCACACCAAAGAGTCAGCAGAGCAGATTGCATCGACAATTGATGATCTTATTGGCAAGGTAAATTATGCATCTGAAAATATGCTTAAGAGTGTTGAATCAGCCAATGAGCAGAGCGAGATCATCACCCAGACAGGTGAGAAGTTTGAGGTTATCCTTGAAAAGGTTCATGACCTTACATCCAGAGCCGGTACTATATCTGATAATGTAGATGCCTGTGTTGATGCAAATGCCAAGGTTATGGATGCTATCAGCAATCTGTCAGCTACATCTGAAGAGGTTGCAGCATCTGCCCAGTCCAGCATTGAGATTAGCCAGGATTGTGAGAAAGACATGAAGACTACCAAGGAAATTTTGGATGAGATTCTCAAGATAAGTAGAAGCGGGAAGTAAACTGGTTATTTTGATATATAAAAAGATATGTTTAAAACCTCGCCATCATTGTGGTGGTGAGGTTTTATTATGCCCAAAAGATATTTTTAAGGCACATGTCACTCTTTGATTATGGAGATATAGATGTCATAATAATATCTGGAATACTTTGAAAGGAAAAACATAAAGGACGAAAACATGATTGATAATAAGGAAAACAACATAGATGGTGATAATATAAAGCGAAGTTCCATCTGGTCTTACACTCCCGTAATGGTAGTAACAGCTATATTTTGCTGCGTCCTGTGGGGAAGTGCATCACCAGCAATTAAGATAGCCTACGAATTATTTCACATTGATGCCTCTGATACCGCATCCAGGCTCGTTCTAGCTGGTGCCAGATTTATTATTGCAGGCATCATGACAATTGTCTTTGGTTCAATAGTAGCCAAAAAGGTTCTGATTCCCAAAAAGGAAAGCGCACTGTATATCCTGATCCTTGCGCTTTTTCAGACTATCGGGCAGTATTATTTCTTTTTCATGTCACTTGCTAATACCTCGGGAGTTCGCGGCTCAATTATAAATGCTGCGGGCAATTTCCTGGCTCCACTTCTTGCGGTGGCTATATTCAGACTTGAGAAATTCAGTGTCCGTAAGATGATCGGCTGCATTATAGGCTTTACTGGCATCATCATATTCTTTGGCGGTGGAAGCGCGTTTACAACAGGTGGCCCCATGACACTTCAGGGAGAAGGTGCTATGGTGGCAGCTGCCATGTTCTTTGCAGTTTCTGGCTGCTGTATCAAGATTTTTTCCACATATGAGAATCCGGTTGTCCTCAGTGGTTATCAGTTCGCACTAGGCGGTCTTGTACTGTTTGTCATAGGTCAGCTGATGGGCGGAAGTCTTGTCTTTTACAGTGCTGGATGCTATATGAATCTTATTTATATGGGCTTTATCTCAGCCGGAGCGTACACCATGTGGGGAGTTCTGCTCAAGTACAACCCTGTTAGCAAGGTATCTGTGCTAGGCTTTGTAAATCCTATCATGGGAGTGCTCCTGTCAGCTCTTTTCCTGGGGGAGCAGAATCAGGCATTCTCGATTATCAGCGTGGTTTCGCTTGCGCTTGTGTCACTAGGAATTATCGTGGTTAACAGAGGTAAATGATTATGGCAAAAAGACTTGGACTAACAACTTTGTGCTATCTGGAGCGTGGCGACGAGTACCTGATGCTCCACAGGATCAGCAAAAAGAATGACATAAATAAAGATAAGTGGATTGGTGTAGGCGGGCATCTTGAGGATGACGAGAGTCCCGAAGAGTGCATTAAAAGAGAAATCCTGGAAGAGACAGGTTATGATATCCCTCTTGAAGAGCTTGAATTCAGGGCTGTTGTGACCTTTGTTTCTCAGAAGGGTGACTATGAGCTGATGAGTCTTTTTACAGCCAAGGCTCCTGATTCTGAGCCAAATGAGTGCGATGAAGGTAAGCTCGAGTGGGTGGCAAAAGACAAAGTGTATGACTTAAATCTCTGGGAAGGGGACAAGATATTCCTTCGAAAGCTTGTAGAGAGTAGGAAGTTCTTTTCCATGAAGCTCGTATATGACAAGGAAGACAAACTGATTGAAGCTACGCTTGATGGTAAGAGAATTCGCTGACACGAGTGTGATAAAGATTTGATGGCGTATGGAAGGTGACTTTGACGAGGTCATGATATGGCAAAATGTAATGTTTGTTACAGGAAATGCGAGATAAAAGAGGGTGAGACGGGCTTCTGCGGTGTGAGAACAAATGCTTCAGGACAGGTTGTTCCGGTTAACTACGGCCGAATTACCAGCATAGCCCTTGATCCAATAGAGAAAAAGCCTTTATCAAGGTTTATGCCAGGCAGCAGGATTTTGTCTGTGGGTAGCTATGGCTGTAACCTTCGCTGTCCTTTTTGCCAGAACTATGAGATTTCCTGGTCTGATGAAGCCTATGAATACGGAGAAGCGGCCAGAATTCTTATGCCAGAGGACTTAGCTGATCTTGCGCTCAGATACAGGAGCGAAGGTAATGTTGGCGTTGCTTATACCTACAATGAGCCACTGGTTGGTTATGAGTATGTAAGGGATACAGCGAGACTTGTCCATGAAAAGGGCATGGTTAACGTATTGATATCTAATGGAATGGCGAGTCTTGAGGTTTTACAGGAGCTTGTGACATATATAGATGCCATGAACATAGACCTCACGGGCTTTACAGACCGATATTACAGAGATATTCTTGGCGGAGACAGGAAGATGGTAATGGAATTTATATCAGAGGCTGTCAGACACTGTCATGTAGAGCTGACAACCCTGATTATTCCTGAAGAAAATGATTCTATAGAAGAGATAAAAGAACTGTCTAAGTGGATATCTGAACTTACAGATACTGATGGAAACAGTATCGGACAAGAGATTCCGCTTCACATATCCAGATTTTTTCCTAGATTCCATATGACAGACAGAGCTGCCACAGATGTAGGGCTCGTATATGAGCTAGCCGATGCAGCCAGGCAGAACCTTAAGTATGTATATACAGGAAACTGCTAGTAGAATTTAATAACGGGCTTAAGTGATCCATTGGCAAGCGCTGCATCGTAGCTTGCTTTGGATGTCTTTTCATAGGCATTGTAGATTAAGACTCTTACATAAGTTGCACCAGCGGGAATGGTCATTGTCTTATCATAGAATCCAAAGTTTGTATTAATCTTATCAACAAGGCCGTAATTACTATTATAGAAATATACTAAGTGATAGCATTGTCTGGTCATATTGCCAGAAGTTGTTAACTGCATTGACATAGTGGTTGAGTCTTGAGGAATAGGAATAAGACCGTTTCCGTCCTGATTAAGGACTATACCACCCCAGGAATTCCATTCTACTAATGCACCATTGCTGTCATCCATTCCTTTGTACAGATAGCTGGATGCCCAGTTATCCAGTGCGCTTCCAGCTGCCGTATTATATGGCGCTGGATTCATCATGGCTGTGACCATTTCGCTATTACAGGTCAGATTCTTGCGATTAACAATTGCATATTCAGAGCCATTATCCCAATATACACATTTGATTCCACGTGCATTGGCACGAGCTACATAGTTGGCTGCATGAACTGTTCTAAGGCCGGCAGGCTGGAATTTGTTTGTAGTTCCCCATTCTGTAATGACCATCGGAGCCCCAACTCTTGTTGCAAAGCTCTGAAGCTTGGCAAAATCCTGGTCTATGTACTGATCAAGTACCTGTGAATAGAAGTGAACAGCAGTCAGGAGCTTGCCTGAAGCAGTGTCCTTAGGAAGAACAAATGCATTTAGAACGTCATCAGTATACTTGTGGAAAAGAGTAGGAACAATCAATAGGCGCTGAGCATTATTTCCGCCTGTTGCGCGAACTGTGTTAACAAATACCTGATTGAGCTGATTCATCTGATTGGCAGCTTCTTTTGTGAAGGTACGACCTTTTTTGACGTTATCAACCTCATTATAGGCTTCAAAGATGAGGTGACCATCCACATCATTAAAGTAGTTGGCTATATCTGTCCATATGGTAGTTGCTCTGTTACATACAGTTGCAAAATCGCCTGAACCAGCACCTACATAAAATATCTTATTGTCGTGGTGAGAGTCCATGATCACATACATGCCATCAGCTATGCAGTAATTCACAACTTCTTTTACCCTTGCAAGCCACTCTGGATGAACATGCATCTGACCATTTGCGTCGGTATAGGTGTGATAATACCATGATACAGGGACTCTGATAGTGTTATAGCCCAAAGACCTGACATAATCTATCTGTTGCTTGGTTACTGTAGGATTGCCCCACACAGTTTCCTGACCAAGATTAGCTTGTCCTTTGGCTGCTTTATGGTATGCGTCGAGGGAATTGCCAAGATTTCAACCGGTGTTCATGGATGCCATAAAGGACGCAGCCGTGATACTGCTGGTGGAAATAGAAGAGGAGTGGCCACTGCCAGAGGCGGCGTAACTAGTTGAATGAAATGTGCACAGCAACAAAAGTGCCATTATCAAACTAATTAAACGCCTTGAATTCTTTCCTCTTAACATGTGTTCACTCCCGATTGTTTAAGATAGTAACTGTAATTTATACTAACTTATATACTGCAAAAGACTGAGCATCAACAACCAGAGTATTACCGTTAACCTGGCTGCCTCCTATAGTGTATATGTTCTTTAATTCGCACTGCTTATTTGAAGCATCATTGTTTTTGACAAAGGCTTCAATTGGAAGTGCAGTAGAATCTTTTTTCTCAGAAGGGTTGATTGCAATTAAAAGGTTACCACGTCTGTAGACAAAAGGGAATTCCTCTTTTTCTGCATATATTACAGCAAAAGAACTGTCGGCATTAAGATCTTCATACTCATGTCTGAGAGCTGTTAACGCTTTAACTGTGTTGTAGAGTGAATCTGGATCCTGAGCCTGATCAGCTACTGTTGGTGCATCCTCTGAAGGATCAACTGGAAGATAGAGCTTATCACTGTCTGCATCTGAGAAGCCCTTGTTCTTGCTGTTATCCCACTGCATTGGTGTTCTGGAACCAGTTCTTGTGTAGCCACCTTCCTTGGTAGGAATATCAAGGTATCTCATTCCAATCTCGTCGCCGTAGTAAATGAATGGAACACCTGGAAGTGTCAGGAACAGCGCCCATGCAAGCTTAAGCTCGTCATAGCCAAGTGTCAGGCGGGCTCTTGGTGTATCGTGGTTGCAGGTGATGAAGCTGATATAGCCATCATGCTTGGTTGCGTCGTACTTAGGAAGATAATCCAAAAGAAAACGCATAATATCACCATTTCCATCCTTTTTAAGGAAAGAGTGATCTCCGCCAGGAGTCTCGTTGTCACGGATAAGTGTGTTGTAGCCATTTCCGTGGTGATCAAGATAAAAATCAGCGTGGAAACCGTTCTTAAGTGACTGCTGAGGATTACTCCACTCAGAAATGATAGCAGCTTCAGGATAGTCTTTATCAAGCATCTCTCTGATGTTCTTCCAGATAGCGCCGGTTGCTGACTTGTTTTCATCATCATCTTTTACCAGAGAATCAGCCATATCTACACGGAAGCCATCACAGCCGTGGTCGAGCCAGAATCTCATAATATCCTTGAGAGCTTCTCTTGTTGCGATACAAGCTGGGTGATCTGGTGGAAGCTGCCAATCTTCGGTTCTGTTGAGGAAACCGTAGTTAAGAGCAGGCTGACATTTAAAGAAGTTCAGCATATAGCAACCATTTCTGTCAGCTTCGCCGCCGATATATGGGTGACCAGCTATACCCTGAATCCAGTGATGAGTCCAGACGTAACGATCTGAATATTCGTTAGGTTCTGCCTTTTTGCTCTCCTGGAACCATGCATGCTCTTCAGATGTGTGACCTGGAACCAGATCAAGGAGTACGTGAATTCCCTTATCATGGGCAATCAAAAAGAGTCTGTATAAATCCTCATTGGTGCCATATCTAGGGGCAACCTTTTTGTAATCTCTAACGTCATATCCGGCATCCTTAAATGGAGAATCGAAGCAAGGATTGATCCAAAGGGCATTACATCCCAGATCCTTGATATAATCAAGCTTCTCAATGATACCGTTAATATCACCTATTCCATCATTATTAGTGTCCTTAAAAGTCTGTGGGTAAATCTCGTAGAAAACTGCGTCTTTCAACCAGTTAGGCATGATGCTCCTCCTAAATTGCGATATTAAGTTACCGAAATATACTACTATTTTAAGTCTAAACTAAGATGCCTGCAATCAAATAGTATATTCCGGAAACGTTTCCATTATATTATAATGTATTTAGAATGTATATAGGAGATATGAAAAAAGGGGAGTTGGCATATGATCAAGAAAATTGAGAATTGTAGGATGGCTGTTTTGGCTGGGATTGCAGTGATGGGGCTGACTATCAGCGGATGCGGAAGTCAGGATGTGGCTTTAGATGTGGAGACTGGTGAAGGTCAGGAGGTAACTGCAGATGTAGAGACTGGTGCAGGTCAGGAAGCAACTACAGACACAGAGACTAATGCAGATAAGGAAGTAGATACTAAGGCAGATGCAGACAACAGTACAGATGTGCAGACAGGTCTGAATACAGAGGACATCTTTGTGGAGAAGATTGATGGTCTATCTGCAGATTTCATCTGCGGAATGGATGCGTCATCTGTTCTTGTGGAGGAGAATAGCGGTGTTAAGTACTACGACTTCCAGGGACAGGAAGCAGATGTATTTAGGACCATGGCAGAGGCTGGAGTTAACTGCATACGTCTGAGAGTCTGGAATGATCCCTATGATGAAGATGGACATGGCTATGGCGGCGGTAATAATGACGTGGCAACAGCTATAGAACTTGGCAAAAGGGCTACAGATGCAGGAATGCAGGTAATGATAGACTTCCACTACTCAGATTTCTGGGCTGATCCCAAGAAGCAGTTTGCTCCTAAGGCGTGGGCTGACATGGGAATAAATGATAAATGCGAAGCCCTTAGCTCTTTTACAGTGGATGCGCTTGGAGAAATCCTTGATGCCGGTGTAAACGTGACCTTTGTTCAGATTGGCAATGAGATCAACAACGGAATGTCAGGAGAGACGGCGCTTACAAATGTTACCAAGCTTCTCAATGCGGGCAGTAAGGCAGTTAGAGCGGTAGCAGCTGACAAGAATAGAGACATACAGATAATTGTCCACTATACCAATATTGAGGACAACGGCGGCAAGGTATATAAGCTGGTTTCAAACCTTGAGAGTAATGCTATCGACTATGACATAATCGGTCTTTCTTACTATCCTTACTGGCATGATGACATTGACAATATGAAGACAGTTATCAGTAATCTCATTGGTACTTATGACAAAAAGGTGATGATAGTTGAGACTGCCTATCCATACACTACAAGTGATGGTGACGGCTCTGGCAACAGCTTTGATGGCAAGGAAGGTCTTGTGGAAGGATATTCAGCTACTGTTCAGGGACAGGCTCACATGGTAAGGGATATTATTGCAGGAGCTAACGAAGCTGGCGCTATCGGCGTCTGCTACTGGGAAGGCGTATGGATTCCTGTAGGAAGTGATGCATCCAGTAATGCTCTGATCTGGGAAGAGCATGGAAGCGGCTGGGCAAGCCGTTATGCCAAGGACTATGATCCTAATGATGCCGGTAAATACTACGGAGGATGCTCTTGGGATAATCAGGCAATGTTTGATTTCAAGGGATATCCTCTGGCTTCTCTTAATGTCTTTAAATATGTCTATGAAGGACATGCCACAGAACTTAAGGTTGAGAGCGTGCCAGATCTGTATGTGACCTGCGGAATTGGAGAAGAAGTCACACTTCCGGAAAAGGCTGCTGTTCTTTATAATGATCCATCTGCTACTGATGAGATTGAGATAGTGTGGGATGAGGCAGATCTGGCCAAGATAGATACTTCGACAGAAGCTAAGCTCAATATCCACGGAACTCTTCAGAACGAGGAAAAGAGCCGCGTAATATGCCATCTGGAGGTCAAGCTGGATAACTTTGTTGTAAATCCAAGCTTTGAGGAAACAGACAGATCAATGTGGAAGGTAAGTAGCAATGCCGCTACAGATCCAACAGACTATCAGGACAAAAAGGATGATGCCTATGATGGCACCGTGGCGCTTCATTTCTGGGATGGTGTAAAAGAGATAGACTTTACAGTAACACAGGAGATTACAGGACTTGAGCCTGGCATATACAGCCTTGAATGCTATGCTCAGGGAGGAGATGTGAATGACACCGCTGAAATGGAGCTATTCTGCGACACCACAGCTGCTGGAGATGAGGTTACCCATTATTCTGAACCATTTATGGTGACAAGCTGGGCGCAGTGGAAGAATCCAGTCATCCCTGAGATTGAGGTTACAGGTGATTCAGTGATCATCGGTGTTCACATTAAATCCAACGTCAAGAGCTGGGGAACTGTAGATAACTTCATCCTTAAGAAAATGCAATAGAAAGGGCTGCGCTTTTATGCGCAGCCCAATGTTTTAGTGGTGGAAAAGTCGAAGTCCATTGAATGCCATGACCATGTTGTGGCTGTTTGCAGCTTCGATTACATTGTCATCACGAACTGATCCGCCTGGCTGAACAACATACTTAACACCGCTCTTATAAGCTCTTTCGATGTTATCTCCGAATGGGAAGAAAGCATCTGAACCAAGAGCAACATCAGTGTTCTTATCAAGCCATGCCCTCTTTTCAGCCTCAGTAAATACTGCTGGCTTCTCCTTGAAGATATGCTCCCACTTACCATCAGCAAGAACATCCATGTAATCAGTGCCGATGTAGAGGTCGATTGCATTGTCTCTGTCAGGTCTCTTGATGCTGTCAAGGAATGGAAGGTTGAGAACCTGTGGAGCCTGTCTGAGGAACCAGTTATCAGCCTTGGAACCAGCAAGTCTTGTGCAGTGGATACGGCTCTGCTGACCAGCACCGATACCGATAGCCTGTCCGCCCTTTACATAACATACTGAGTTGGACTGTGTGTACTTGAGTGTGATAAGAGCGATCTTGAGGTCAATCTTAGCTGACTCAGGAAGCTCTTTGTTATCTGTTACGATGTTCTCAAACATCTCATCTGTGATTTCGATGAAGTTGTGTCCCTGCTCAAAAGTGATACCAAATACCTGCTTCTTTTCAATAGCAGCTGGTACGTAATTCTCATCAACCTTGATCACAGCGTAGTTGCCGTTCTTCTTGGCCTTGAGGATCTCAAGAGCTTCATCTGTATAGCCTGGAGCAATGATTCCGTCTGAAACTTCTCTTTTTACAAGTCTTGCTGTGTCTGCATCGCAAACATCTGAAAGAGAAATGAAATCACCAAAAGATGACATTCTGTCAGCACCACGAGCTCTAGCGTATGCGTTAGCAAGAGGGCTAAGCTCGCCAAGATCCTCTACCCAGTAGATTTTCTTCTCGATATCTGTAAGTGGAAGACCAACAGCTGCGCCAGCTGGTGAAACGTGCTTGAAAGAAGTAGCTGCAGGAAGTCCTGTTGCCTTTTTAAGCTCTGAAACAAGCTGCCATCCGTTAAGGGCGTCCAGAAGGTTGATGTAGCCAGGTCTTCCGTTTAATACTTCGATAGGAAGGTCTGATCCATCCTCCATGTATACTCTTGATGGCTTCTGATTAGGGTTGCATCCATATTTAAGCTGTATCTCGTTCATACCTTTTCTCCTTATTTTGCTGATACCTGTGCATCAGTAGATTACGATTTATTGTCTGTTATCCCAATTACTTGTTCTTGTTGATGATTCTGCTCTCGTACTTGCCAGTAGCAATTTCAATATATCTTGTGAAAAGAGATACCTTATTATCTGCATTTAAAGCATTCCAAACGTTATTTGTAAAGGTATCGATGTCACCTTCGATGTTAACAAGTGTAGGCTCGCCTTCGTAGCTAGGAAGTGGATTGCCATCACCCATGTATGTGTGGATGAAGTAGCCCTCACCAGCCTTTGGATTTTCGTATGTATAAGTGAAACGCTGGCAGGATGATGGATCGCCGTGATTGCTCTTTAAGATTGACATAGCAAAATCATACTTGCCATCTGCAACGTTCATGATTCCTGAAATTCTAGGTGTGTAGTTAGGAGCATCTGGCTCAAACTCTCTTGTTCTAAGAGACTGCTCGAAGGTCTGACCCTTCTGCATGAGCTCGTATACTGTATCTGTCTGATCTCCGTTTGTAACGATTGTAGAGTTACCAAGAACTCTTACTGGAGCGTAGATGATAAGGCTTGGGTCTTCCATCTTGGATGGATCAAAAGCCTGTGTGCGGATGCCTTCGCCGTCCTCTACAAAGACTCTGTTACGTGAATTTTCGCTTCTGCCCATGATGAAGTAAGCACAAGCTGCATATTTGCCATCTGGAGTAGTACCGATGACAATTCCTCTGCCTGGATAAGTAGTGCTGCTGATTTCTGAAGTTAAGTTCTGCATAGAAACCTCCGGTAAAATTAAAGAAACCGCCTGAGCAATCCTCTTAAAAGCGGTTGCCCAGGCGGTCGACATTCAATATTATTACCCATACTCCCATGTGGTTACCCACTTATCCGCCAGTTGTATGGACACCTATAAGTTACAATACCAGATAAAAAAAATCAAGACGAAACAACAATATCACCTGATATAAAAATCCGTAGCCTCTTTACATCAGCTTCTCATCATAGATAGCTCTTTGGCCGCCGACATATTTAGGACGATGACGGGCACAGATGATAGGAGCTTCTCCAATCTTGCGAAGAGAGATTCTAAGAGGAACTACAACGCCGTGCATATGCATACCGATCATGGTTCCACCTATATCAATTCCTGCGTCAGCCTTCTGCTGGATATCCTCAACAAGTACAGGATCATCAAAGCGCTGATAGCATACTGTGGCAAAGGCGCCGCCGGCATGATTTGGCTGAGGAATAGCGTTAACCTGCTCAAAACCATATTTTTCCATGGCTTCTCTTTCTACTACGAGAGCACGGTTTAAGTGTTCGCAGCACTGGGCAGCTACAAATATGCCTTCCTCCTTAAGTGTGGGAATTATGCCATCATACACTGCATTTGCTGAATCAAGATTAGTTGCAGTTCCGATCTGGTCACCCAGAATCTCACTTGATGAACAGCCCACAACAAATATAGCTCCTTTTTTGAGACCTGCAGCCTGTAGTATTTCTTTTACCGCCTGTTTACTCTGACTTGTTATTTCTGCGAAATCCATTCTTATACTCCTTATGTTTACTATATTTAACGTTAGCACATCTACAGGCGTTGTCAAATCATGGGCGGGGTTGTAAAAAGAACGTACGCAATAATTATGTATATCTAAAAAGACGATAAATAATTAGACAATAAACGATTTGAAGTTTTGTGCATGTTATAATTATTTGTGAATAACTATGTTCTTACGGAGATAATATGGACGAGCTAAACAACGCTTTAAACGGAAAACGAGAAGATTTAGATGAGTTAACCGGACTCCTTAATCTGTACGGTGTATTAAGGCGTATTAATGATGTTCAAAATGCAGATGAAAACAGATTTTCTGAAATAATCTATCTCAATGTGATGAATTTCAAGGCCTTTAATCAGCAATATGGCTTTGCTGGAGGAAATGAATTCCTCAAGGGACTTGCCAAGGAAGTTCATCAAATCTTTTCTGATGATCTGGTAGCGCGTACTGGCGGAGATCACTTTATTATCCTGTCTAAAACAAATGATGAAAACATCATTATTTCCAAGCTCGAGGCAGTATCAGAGGCTGCAAGAAAATATGAGCGTGGTCTTAGAATGCGCGTAAAGGCCGGAATATACATGGCTACAGGTGATGAATCTGATCCGGTTATCATGATCGACAGAGCAAAAATTGCCTGCGATGACATTATTGGTGTTTACGATAAAGAATACAATTTCTACGATGATGAGCTTAAAAAGAAAAATGAGCGCAGGCAGTATGTTATTGATAATTTTGAAAACGCTTTTAAACAGCACTACTTCAAGGTTTATTACCAAAAAGAAGTCAGAGCTCTTACGGGAAAAGTATGTGGCTATGAGGCCCTTGCAAGGTGGATAGATCCTAATTATGGAATGATATCACCTGCTATATTTGTAGATGTTCTGGAGGAAGTTCATCTTGTTCATAAGCTTGATCTGTACATCATAGATCAGGTGTGCGCTGACCTTAAGTCAGATATCGAGTATGGAATGGCTGTAGAGCCAGTATCTGTAAACCTTTCCAGGCTTGATTTTGAGCTTTGTGACATAAAGACTGAAATTGATAAGTGCAGGGAAAAGTATGGTATTCCTGTAAATCTTCTCAACATTGAGATAACGGAAAGCGCAATTGCTTCAGGAGAGAGCTTCCTTGGAGATCAGATCAAGAACTTCAGGGATTCTGGCTATCAGGTTTGGATGGATGACTTTGGCTCTGGCTATAGTTCTCTCAATAATCTTAAGGTCTACGAGTTTGATGTCCTTAAGATTGACATGGATTTCCTCAGGACCTTTGATACCAATAAGAAAACACAAGTTATTCTTGCAACCATAATAAATATGGCAAAAGAGCTGGATATTCATACTCTTGCAGAAGGCGTGGAGACTCAGGAACAGTATGAGTTCCTTAGGAGAATTGGCTGTGAAAGGCTGCAAGGATATCTTTTTGGTAAGCCCAAGCCACTGGATGAGTTTGTCAGGCCGGATGATTTTTCTTTTGATAACTGCGAAGACATTATGTATGCAGACTATTTCCATGATATAGGTGAGATCAATTTCCTTGGAAGTACACCTCTTCGTGACAAAAACATGGATGTTTATAACAATCTTCCAATAGCCATTTTAGAATTGGTAGATAATGAAAAGATAATCTTTTTGTATGCAAATAACGCTTACCATGAGTTCCTGAGGTCTGTATCCATAAAAGACATTGGGGAAGCTGGGTCCAGAGCTTTTGTTATCGATGTTCCAGAAAACAATACAATGCGTGATACTCTTAAAAAAGCAGAAAAAGACCCTGATCACAGAAGCGATGCAAGTATTATCATAAACGGAAATGTAGTATTTACGAAGGTGAGATTTATCGCAAGAGCAGGCTATAGAGCGGCCTTTGCCATTGTTCCAAGAAATCTTTCTATCACAGGAAGTGAGCAGAAACTTGCTGACAGTATACATGTTGCCATGGCTCATGTTTTTAATCAGTATTTCAGAGTTGATCTTTATGACGAGGATGGAACAGTTGAAAACATCTATCTTAACGGAGATCAGTTGGCTGTTGCGGATGTTGAGAGTAATGCCGTAAGGGCTGTGCAGATGTATTCCAACATGTATCTATTCCCTGAAGACAGAGAGCGCTTCAGGAAGTTCTATGACATGACAACTGTGCGGGAAAGAGTAAAAGAAGTATCTACTGATTATGTAGTTGATTACTATCATTCTGCAATTCCAAATGACAAGGGCAGAATGCAGATGTACATGATATTGCCTTTCTATTATAATGACAGGTGGAAGTATATTTCATGTTGCAGATATGCAGATGAGATAAACGACGAGAAGATTAATGGAAAATAATCAGTAGAAGCGGGATTGGGGAATGCTTAAGTTTTGTTTTGGGGCCTCTGGTGCAGGTAAGAGCACCACAGTTTATCAGGAAATCATTGACAGAAGCTTTGCGGAAAAAGACAAAGACTTTCTGATCATAGTTCCTGACCAGTTTACAATGCAGACACAGAAGGATGTGGTAAGAATGCACCCTTCTCATGCCATAATGAACATCGACGTACTGAGCTTTGGCCGACTTTCTCATAGAATATTTGAGGAAGTAGGTCTTAGCTCTTTTTCTGTGCTTGATGATGTGGGAAAGAGCCTGATACTCAGGCGCGTAGCCAATCTTCTGGGGGACAAGCTTCCTGTAATCGGCCCTAACATGCACAAGCCAGGGTATATAGATGAGGTTAAGTCCACCATATCTGAATTCATGATGTACGGGATCTCAGACGATGAGCTTGCTCTTTTGGAGGAAAAGAGCTCTGGAAGAGGTGCACTTAACAGTAAACTCAAGGATTTAAGACTTCTTTACACTGAGTTTCATAAGTACATTGCGGATAAATACATAACTACAGAAGAAACACTTGATATTTTATGCAAGTCAATTCCAAGGTCAGGGCTTATCAGTAACAGCGTAATTATTTTTGATGTTTTCACAGGCTTTACTCCTATTCAGTACAGGGTAATCAGGGAATTACTTCGTTCTGCCCACGAGATCATCGTAACTGTCACGATTGATCCAAATGAAGATGCCTATGCTGATAGCTTCGAGGAACAGGAACTGTTCATGCTCAGTAAAAAGACAGTTCGTGACCTTGAAAAGCTTGAATATGAGCTTGCTCAGGAAGAAATGAAGGATGTGGGAACGCTTCCTGATTTCAGCACCTGGAGAGGACTCAAAGACAGAAGCTGCGACATAACAATAAAGGCTGAACATGTTAAGCGTCTTGAGGGCAATCCGTCACTTGCATTTCTCGAGGAGAACCTCTTTAGATATAACGCCAAAAGATATGAAGATAAGCCAGAGGGACTAGAAATCTTCGAGGCATCGACACCTGAGAACGAGGTTCGTCAGGCAATGCTCAAGATCACTGAGGCTGTGAGATCAGGTAAATATGCATATAGGGATATTGCGCTTGTTTGCGGATCACTTGATGAATACAGTGACCTTATAGCAAGAACAGCGGACAGATTTGGCATTCCTGTTTATATCGACCAGAATACAAGTCTGATGCTCAATCCATTTATCGAATACATAACAAGTGCTCTTGGAATTGCTATTTCAGGCTACAAATATGAGGATGTTTTCCATTACATGCGAAGTGGCATGACTGCCTTTTCAAAAGAGGATACAGACCTTTTGGACAATTATGTCAGAGCTCTTGGAATTAGGGGACAGAGCCAGTGGGATGACAGATTCTCCAGGAGAATGCCAAAGAAATTCGCGTCTAAAAATAAAAAAACAGATGATACTGCTGAGCGTGATGTGGCTATCATGGAGCAGCTTGAGTCCATGAGAGTTCGCATTACTGAAGAGCTTGCGCCTTTATTCAAGGTCAAAAAAGCTACTGCAAAAGAGATTTCTGATGCAATCCTCAAAGTAATAGAGCTTAACGACAGTAGTAAGAGGCTCTCTGAATATAGAGATTTCTTTATGCAAAAGGGCGATAGGAGAAAGGCTAGAGAATTCGAGCAGATTTATGACAAGGTCATAGCTCTTTTGACTCAGATAGGAGACCTTATCGGTTCAGATGAGCTTACGCTATCCGAGTACAGGGATATTCTGAGCGTTGGCTTTGGCGATATTGAAATCGGTACTATTCCACAGGATGTGGACAGAATAATCGTTGGAGATATTGAGAGAACAAGGCTTAAGGAGATTAAGCTACTGTTTTTCCTTGGAGCAGTTGATGGCGCTATTCCTTCCAGTACAGGAACGGGTGGCATTATTTCTGACGTTGACAGGCAGTTTCTGGTGGATCTGGGCACGGGAGTTGAGCTTGCGCCTACACCAAGACAGCAGATGTATATCCAGAGGCTCTATCTGTATATGAACCTTACAAAGCCTACAGACAAGCTATACCTGTCTTATGCAGAGCTTGACGTTGAAGGTAAGTCCAAGAGGCCTGCATATCTGGTTCCCAAGCTGTGCCAGATGTATCCGGAGCTTAAGGTAACACGCCCGGAAACAGGTGATTTTGAGAGCCAGAACGTGGCTCCAATGGACAGCCTTATGAATGCAGCGGAGCTTCTTAGAAAATACGCTACAGACATAATAAGTGATGATGAAAAGAATGAGCTTTATGCCCTGATGGGAGTTCTGGGAGGATATGAAGGCACAAACTCTCTTATAGACAGTATTACAGATGCAGCCTTCAAACACTACGAGAATAAGCCACTTGCCAAAATGCTTGCACTTTCTCTTTATGGCGCCAGCCTTGAGAACAGTGTCAGCAGGCTTGAACTGTTTGCTTCCTGCTGCTATGCACACTTTATCAAGTATGGTCTTCATTTGGAAGAACGCCAGGAATACGATTTTGATGTAGCTGACCTTGGAAATGTTTTTCATGAGATTTTAGAGAAATATACCTCTGAAATAATGACCAGGAAGATTGACTGGAGAGAGCTCAGTGATCAGGAATCAGAGGCAATATTAAAACGCGCCTTAACAGAATGTGTCGACCGTTATGGAGATACCATTTTACGCAGTAATGCCCGTAATCAGTACATGATAGACAGGATACATAGAATACTGTCCAGAACGGTGGGAATTCTCAAGTATCAGGTCAGCAAAGGTAAGTTCAATCCTGCATTTGTGGAAATGGATTTCAGAGAGGCCGGAAGTCTTGATGAAATTAATATTACTCTCTCAGAGGACGAGAAGGCCCATATTACCGAGCAGATGAAGCTTCACGGAAGAATTGACCGAATTGATCTATGCGAAGATGATGATCATGTTTATGTTAAAGTCATAGATTTTAAATCCGGCAAAAAGAAATTCAATGTGGCTTCACTCTACTATGGACTGCAGCTTCAGCTTGTAATGTACATGAATGTGGCTGTGGCAGCGGAAAAGAAAATTTCTGGTGGCAAAGATGTAGCTCCAGCCGCGATTCTCTACTATCATGTTGATGATCCAATGGCTGAAGGCAAAGCTGATATGCAACCAGATGATATCAATGAAGCTATTAAAGATGAGCTTAGAATGACCGGATTAGTCAGTGATAATGACGATATTATTCAGCTGCTTGATACAGGCTTAAATGCTAAGTCTGATGTCATCCCTGTAGCTTACAAGAAGGATGGAAGCTTTACTGCGAACTCTCAGGTTATTTCAAACCAGGACTACAGTGCAGTTTCAAGCTTCGTTAATAAGAAAATCAGAGAGTTTGGAACCAGAATCCTAAGTGGTGACATAGAGGTTAATCCGTATGAAGCTGGTGGCAGGAATTCCTGTACTTATTGCCAGTACAGAACAATCTGCGGATATGACAACAAGATTCCTGGCTATGAAACAAGGCAGCTTGATATGGATGAGGGAGCAGCCATGGAGGCTATAAGAAATGGCGGTTAAATTTACAGAAGAACAACAGGCAGTCATCGATGCAAGAGACTGTAACATATTAGTATCTGCAGCAGCTGGTTCAGGTAAGACAGCTGTCCTTGTAGAGCGAATCATTCAGATGATCAATGAAGGCATAGACATTGATCATCTTCTTGTGGTGACCTTTACTAAGGCTGCAGCTTCCCAGATGAAGGAAAAGATAACATTAGCTATTCAAAATAAGCTGCTGGAAGAGCCAGATAATAAGCATCTTCAGAAGCAGGAGACTCTGATTCACAATGCTCAGATAACTACCATCGACTCCTTCTGTCAGTATGTCCTTAGGAACAACTTTAACACTATTGGCATCGATCCTTCCTTTAGAGTTGGTGACGATGGCGAGCTGCGCCTTCTTCAGGAAGATGTAATGCAGGATATGTTAGAGGAAGAGTATGCCAAGTGCCGTGAAGGTGAGAACAGCGACTTTCTCTTTTGCATGGAATACTTTAGTACAGGTAGCAACGACAAGAAAGTCGAGGGATATATTTCAGAGCTCTACAAGTTTGCCATGAGTATGCCATGGCCGGAGGACTGGATCAATGAAAGGGCCAGAGATTATCAGATTGATGGCGCTGAATTTGACGAGCTTTCCTGGGTTAAGGCCTGTGTAGACAAGACAAAGGCTCAGCTTGAAGAGATAGTAGCTTCTATAGAGGCTGTGGAAAAGATTTGCTACGAAAGTGATGGCCCATATATGTACGGGGATACCCTTGATGCGGACAAATCCAGTATTTCTGCGGCTTTGCGATATAATACCTACGACCAGCTATTTGACGGGCTTCGCGGGATTTCTTTTGGCAGACTTCCAGCAAAGAAGGACGATTCCGTTAACCCTGATAAAAAAGAATATGTTAAGGACGTAAGGGATAAAGTCAAGAAAGCCATCAGTAATATGGTGGAGAAATATTTCGCTCTTCCTTCTGAGACTATCGTAGATCAGATGGCCCTTTGCGACAGAGCAGTCAAGGAACTGTGCAGACTGACTATCAGGTACAAGCAGCTTTTTGATGATAAAAAGAGAGAGCGCCAGCTCATAGACTTCTCTGACATGGAACATTTTGCGCTTCAGATTCTGGTTAATCACCCAAGTGATGAGGAGTCTATGGGTAAGTCCAGCCAGGAAATCATTGATATGTGCACACCATCAACTGTTGCCCTTGAGTACCGCGACTACTACAAGGAAGTGTTGATTGATGAGTATCAGGATAGTAATAATGTTCAGGAGCTGATCCTTAGGTCGATTTCGGGGGATATTCCTGATAAGTCAGAGCGCTTCATGGTTGGCGATGTTAAGCAGAGTATCTATAAGTTCAGACTTGCCCGCCCTGAGATATTTATGGAGAAGCTTGGCACTTATGACAAGGGGGTAACTGCCAAGGACCGCAGGATTGATCTTCACAAAAACTTCCGTAGTAGAAAAGAGGTTCTGGAGGCAACCAACTATATCTTCGAAAAGATAATGGGGCCTGACCTTGGAAGTGTTGACTACGACGAGGATGCAAGGCTTGTAACGGGAGCTGAGTACCCTGAGCCTACTTATGGCGTATCTCCTGAGCTTATCATGTTCGATAGTAACAGCGACAATGAGGCTCTTTCTAATTATGATGCCAGAGAAAAAGAGGCACTGGTAATCGCAGAGCGTATTCATCAGCTCAGGGAGGAGGATCCGAACCTTCAGTATAAAGATATTGTGATTTTGCTTCGTTCCCTGTCAGGCTGGGACGATGTGTTTAAAAAGATATTAGAAGATCAGGGAATTCCTACTTATATAGAGTCTAAGAGCGGATATTTTGAGGCTTATGAGGTTGCAGTAATACTGGAGCTTTTAACCATTATAGATAACCCAAGCCAGGATATTCCACTGGTTTCAGTTATGCATTCACCAATAGGCGGCTTTACAGACGAGGATCTGGCTAGGCTCCGTGTTATGGTAGATAGCGATGAGAAGGCAGCTTTAGAGGAGTCTTTTTACTATGGACTTAAGAAGGTTATTGGAAGCCACAGCGGATTAGACTTGGATGTAGTTGCTGGCATAAATGGCGGAGTAGACCAGAATTTATGGGACAAACTCACCTCTTTCCTTGAATTTGTCGAGAATCTGCGTACTCTGTCAGTCTACACACCTGTCCACGAGCTGCTTCAGCATATTCTGGACGTGACAGGCTTTGATAAG
>JAEEGH010008587.1_pt1 | contig 24070 bp, 20 predicted proteins | sample 9134181 | NCBI WGS metagenome assembly JAEEGH01 (sample SAMN16246544, study PRJNA631951) | gut metagenome | biome: gut microbiome; feature: rumen; material: DP-attached | host: Bos | place: Iran: Karaj | collected 2018-10
CATTCTGTACAACAAAAAGCGTGTTTTTGCCCCTCAAAAACGTCCCCCGGTCCAATTTTGAGTAGTACCACATGATTTACGGTCTTAATAGATACGAAATCAAGAAAACCCGGTTTTTGACCGGGTTTTCGCCGTTTTTGCCCCGGAAAGCGCCGCTTTTTCTTCGGCTTTCACGACTCTTCAGCGACCGGATTGTCTAGAGAATAATCATCAGAACAGAGAGATACGAAAACTATATTTCTGCCCGCAGTCCGAATACCCGGAAAGCTATTGACATCAGGGGCGCTTTGTGCCATAATATAAACGGTGTATGAAAAAAAGTATCGGAGGGTTAATAATGAAAAAAAGCAACGTATGTAAAGTGATTGCAGCAATCCTGCTTATCGCCGCAGCGATCTTGCTGCTGATCTCCTGCTCGGCCAAAGACAATACGGAAGCAAGCAAAACGGAACCGTCTGATAGCACATCGGAAACAGTTTCCACCAAAGAAGACACGGGGCTCTCGGTAGGAATTATAGCCGGCACGACACTCGACGCGGATTCATCAGGAGCTTCGGCGTTTAACGGAAAGTATCCGGTCGTCGGCGGAATGGAATATATCCGGATCCGGGGTAACGTTCAGGGAGAAATCAAGGGAGATTGTACGCAGGGCGGCGATAAGAAAGATATGATCGTCTCATACTCTTTCAATGACAGCCTGAGAATACCCTGCGACGACCATACCGGGCTGCCCACAGGTCAGAGAGAGCACCTGGCCGCGTCGTTCATTCATGCGGTTGACCGCGCCACACCGAAGCTCCAGAAGGCGGCTTGCACCGGGGAGAGAGTGGAGATCCGGGTGGACAAGTACCGTACCGGTGCAGACGGCGGCGAACAAAAGTACTTCACGTTGAAGTACGAAGACGCGATCATTGTCGGAACCGAACTGTTTGACGGTGAAAACGGTACGATGTACGAAAAAATCACCTTCACTTTCGCGAAAGTTACCTACACATACATTGACGGTAATATCGAATTTGTCGATGATTGGAAGTACTGACAGCGAATGAAACGGTCTGAATGACCGGAAGGGTCTTAATAGATTTGACCCGGAAAACCAGCGAAAATCGCTGGTTTTCTTCGTTTTTCGCTGTTTTTCGCGCTTTTTCAAAAATCGGGATTTCGACGAAATATATAGATTAATTATCCCGTTTTGGGGCTTCCAACCGGAATCGGACTGGGGAAAGGCGAGTTGACATGCTTGAATTGTTCACACTTGAAAGATATAATATTATTACCATTCGAAACGCTTACAATAAGCGGTTGTAAGGAAGGGAGTCCAAAATGAGCAAAAGCCGCATAATTATCATATTGTCTGCTATACTGGTTGCAATTGTGCTTGTTTCATGTTCACGGATAGGCAATATTCCTGACACGGCAAACGCCGTTCTAACCTTCAAATACAATGACAGCAATATAGAAGTTTCTCTTAGTGAAAAAGAAAGTAAGACTATCAGGTCAATTTTTAACGGCAGAAACTTATATACCGATACACCTTCTTGCGGTTTTTCCGAAGAGGTGTCGATCAGGTTCGGCGATATGGTTTTCTGTATCGCGTGTGATAACTGCGCGATCATCAAATATAACGATCGCTACTTTTCCGTTTCGGATAACGACAGGGAAGTCATCAATTCTATCTTTGAGAAATACGGTGGTTTCTTCCCGTGTATTTAGTCGAAGCATACTATTGACTGAAATCGAAAACGAATATACGATATAATTAAACAACCATGGTTAGGAAACGAGAGACTGTACTTCTACCGGCAGTCGCAGCAGCTGTCGGGACAGACCGGTCAGATTGGAAAACTCAGAGCAGACTTCGACAGAGACGGCAACGGTTTCTTCACCACGTGGGAAGATATACGTTCCGACTTGAAAACTGAAGATTTCAAAACCGAGTTCGACAATGTCATCAATAAACTGAGATTTGAATCCGACAGTACTCCGTTTGGCAACCGGAAAAGCCTTCGGCTGTTTTTAAATGAACAGCCGTCTTATTTTTTCACTCTTCGTTATAGAAAACACCCGGAAGTGTCGCCTTCCGGGTATCTTCTTTTTTACGGGACTTTTTTTACAGCCCCCGTTTAATCAGTTTAATGGATTTTTTCACTGCATTATATTTCAGCATATTAAAGACGGGAGAATTATGTTACGCGGCAGAATGATCCGCCCGCTGCCGTGCTCCGTCTTCTCCGGGTCAGGAAAGCTTCAGTATTTCATCAATTGACGATCCCTGAGCGTCATCCAAATCTACTCCCAAAAGCTTTGCGTAAGTAGGAGCCTCGTCGACGATCGGACGTCTTTCGATCTCCACTCCCTCTCTGATGTGAGGGCCTTTGGCTACGAGAGTCGGCTGCGGACCCCTGTCCGGAAAATACCCGTGCGTTGCCCTCCCGAAGCGGAAATCGCTCAGATCGACCGGAGCAATCAGGGGGCGTCTGCAGCTGTCGGAAAACGATGTGTACCCGTCGCTCTCCAGAACAAATGAGAAATCCCCGTCGAGATGTTCTCTTTCCGCAATTTCCTCTCTGGTAAATACTTCCGTAAAACCGTAGATTCCCTCATCCCTCATCCGGCAGAGATCCGCGTAAAGCCTGTCTGCGGTCGCCTTATCCGAGGGGTCCTTCATGAAAACAAGACTGGACATCGCGTTGGAGAGACAGTATGCCGAATAATCCGCTGCCTTCCCCTTTTCGTTTACGGTTATGTATCCGCGGTCTGCCAGGAGAACGTTGAGTTTGATCGTGCGCTTGATTTCAAGCTGTCCGTGGTCGCTGACCAGAAATATGTCGGTATTCTCAAGCTGCCCCGAGTCTTCCAGCGCGGAGCAGAGCGTTCCTATCTGTTCGTCCACGAGATCAAGCGCCTGATATATCCACGGACCGAAAACTCCCCTGGTATGGCGGATGTTATCTATGCATCCGCTGTGCACGAATACGACCTCCGGGGCGTCTTCACGGATCACGTCAGCGGCGCAGCCGATGAGAAAGTTATCCACCTCCGGCTGAACGCAGAAGTTTTTTCTTCCCGTTTTCAGGTACGATCTGGATAATCTGTGTTCGTTTTTTTGAATTATCTCAAGCATGTGCGGAGACGAGCCCGCGCGGGCAAACGCGCTCATGAGAGTGTCGTTCCTCTCAGGCATCCAGTATTCGTCTATAAGATGATCGATATCCGGGTGACGCCCTGTCACGGGCCAGAAGACCGCAGCCGTACTGTATCCGCCCTGTTTCGCGGCTGTGAAAATGTCCTTGACCCGGATGCATTCGGCAAACCACTGCCAAGTATCCTCTTTGCTGTCCGTGGTGAATCTGTAGTTGCTGAACACCCCGGTTTTATCGGGGTAGCATCCGGTCACCATACTGACATGATTGGGGTATGTTACCGACGGGTAGATCGAACGGATGCGCTTCACCGTACTGCCGCCTTCAAGATAGGCGCGGAAGTTCGGCTTGGCACTCAGATATTCAAGATCCTCATACACCATGGCATCAACTGAAAAAACAAGTATTCTTTTATTCATCGACACCTCTTCGCTTTCTTTATGTTTTTGTGAAACGTCACAGGGCGAGATTGACGATACTGTTGATTTTTATGAAAAAGTATTGTAAAATAATGCCGTTACGGATAAATATAAAGGAGCAGAGATAATGGGCAGAACACTGGCCGACATTGCAAAAGAAGCAGGAGTTTCCACGGCAACTATTTCCCGTGTGCTTAACGGCGAGAACAACGTATCTGCATCCACCCGTGAAAGAGTTCTTTTGGCACTGGAGAAGGAAAACGTCCAGAAACGCGCCCGCCGCAGTTCCGTCGAGTTCCGCAACGGCGGAACGGTTTTGATTATCGCAGGACAGCTGCAGAATCCCATAACTCTCGGTTATATCGACGGCATACGTCTCAGTCTGGCTGAAAAAGGACTGCGGTGCGTGATTTCCCTCAGCGATTATGACTCTGACGTGGAATGCGATACTCTTGAGTACGCCTCGAAAAACGGCTTTTTGGGAATATTCATGCTGAACGCCGTTGAAAACCGCAATTTGATTTTCCGTATTTCCCGTATGAAAACACCCGTCATTTTCGTCAACCGGTATCTGCGCAGTTTGGATATGGACGTGGTTACCGTGGATAATTACCGTTGCGGCTACCTCGCCACCGAGTATCTGATCGAACGCGGTCATCGCCGGATCGCGCATATTGCGGGACCTTCGTCGTCCGTGACGTGTCAGGACCGGACGCGGGGATATCTCGACGCCATGCGGGCGCACAATCTTCCTGTCGGTAAAAATTATGTGTTCTACGGCGACCGCCGCTACCGCTGCGGCAGAGATTTCGGCGAGATGATCTGTCAGATGCCGGCAAACAGGCGGTTTTCCGCCGTTTTCTCCACCACCGGTTTGATGGCTGCCGGAATGGTCGACGTGCTTTTGCGCGAAGGGATCCGGATACCGGACGATATCAGCGTTATCTGCAATGACGATTACAGCCGGGACTATATGCCCTGTCCGATGGATTTCACTACTTTTGAACAGGACCCCATCCTGATGGGAAAAACAGCCGTATCGCTTCTGCTCGAACGCATTTCCTCCCCGGATCAGGCTCCCAAACGCATGGTGTTCCCGCCTGTCTTAAACGAACACAACAGCGTAATTCAGCTTCACCCGCCGAAAAACGGCAAATAACAGGATCTTCCTCCCGATTTTTATACACAGGCTCCGAGTCCGGCGCGCCGGGCGCGGAGTTTTTCTTTTGAGTCCTGCCTCATTTCATGTAAAGACCGCCGTTGACGTCGATGACGTCTCCGGTGATGTACGAGGACAGGTCGCTCGCAAGGAAAAGCACCGCGTCGGCTATATCCTCCGGGGTGCCGAAGCGGCCCAGAGGAATGGTTTTCCGTGGATCGTCCTTCGGATCCGTCAGCCATGAAAGGCCCTGCGCCATAGGCGTAAGAGTCCTTCCGGGGCAAACGCAGTTGGAAGTAATATTGAATTCTCCTCCGGCCAGAGCGAAGCATTTTGAAATGTTCAGAACGCCGGCCTTTGCCGAAGAATAGGCGCAGGAGGATGAACGGCCTCCGCGTTCGCCCGCCATGGAAGAAATGTGCACCAGTTTGCCGTATCTTTGTTCTTTCATGATCTTAAAAACCGCCTGAGTGCAGAAAAATACGCTCTTGATATCTATAGTCTGCATCCGGTCCCAGTCGTCGAGCGTGATATCCTCTACTCTGGCGGTTCCCGTGACGCCGGCGTTGTTGACCCATATGTCGATCCTGCCGAAGATGCTCCTGAGCTCACCGACGGCTTTTTCGATCCCGGAAAAATCGGTGACGTCGAAGCGCTTGAATACGGCGTTGAATCCGTCTGCGCGCAGAGCGTCGGCGGCGGCCTGCCCTTTTTCGCAATTTATGTCGGTGACGACCGTTCTGGCGCCGAATTCCGCCAGGCGGCGGGCGATCGCTTCCCCGATGCCCTGTCCCGCTCCCGTTACGACAGCCACCCTGTCTTCACAAAGATTGTGATTCATGATTTATACCCTTCTTTCCGTTTTATCCGCTTGTCTTTTTTTGATCTTAACAAAGACAGAAAAGCTCTCCTGTCCTGCGCATTTCACTTCTCCCCGCCGGATGCCGCCGCCCGACCGGCCGCGAACCCGTCGAAATGATGGCGCCCCTCAACATCGGAGATATCGTATTTCGCTTCAAAGCTGGTGTTGTGAACGCCGGCAATTTTTACGTTTGCGTTTTTCAGATACTGAGGAAGATGCGTGTCGTCCGCCCAGCGAACAACTTCGAAATCCCCTCCGTCTTCAATCGTCATCGTTGTGATCGAAGTGTTCTCGAGCCTTACCATTTCCCACACGTCGCTTATGGGAACGTTGAGCAGTTTCCCCATTATCAGCTGAATGGTAAGCATATGCGAGACTGCGGCAATGCAGTTGCCGCGTTCTCTCGATACGATTTTGCAAAATGCTGAAATTGCCCTTTCCTGAACCTGGGCAAATGTCTCTCCGCCCTCCATATGAAGCAGATGAGGTCGTTTTTCCCACAAATCGATCTCCCCCGGCCATCTGGCCTCTATTTCCTCCCGGTTGAGCCCCTCCCAGGCGCCGCAGTTGATTTCTCTGAGACCAGGTTCTCTGACAATCTCAATGCCGCGTCCGTTCCGAACCCGTTCGGCAGTCATCAGAGTCCGTTTCATCGGACTTGAATAGATCCGGTCGAGCTTAATCGCCGACATCGGTTTGCGGAGCGTCTCGGCCTGGGCGATACCGCGTTCATTCAGCGGGTGATCGGTGCTTCCGATAAAACGGTACAGACGGTTGAAGTCGGTCTCGCCGTGCCTGATTATGTATACTGTCGTCATTTTCGTGTTATCCTTTCCGGCAAAGAAACGGCCGTTTGTGTTTTTCCGCCCGGCATGCTCCTAACGCGAATCGGATCATTCCGCGGACAGGACGGCCTCGCGAAGCGTTTCGGAAACCGAAGGGTGGGCGACAATGAGATGACGCCAGCTGTCCGAGGTGTACCCGCGTTCCAAAGCGATCGAAGCCGCGTTGATCATCTCCGGAGCACCCGCTCCGACGCAGGAGAAACCGAGGCACCTGCGGCTTTTTGAATCCAGCACGGCAAACGTACAGCCCTCCTCGCCCTCGGCCGCCGCCATGCCGTTGGCTCTGTAATCGGCTTGTCCGACTGTGACGGAATACCCCATTTTTTCGGCCTCGGTACGTGTCAGCCCGACCGAAGCCAGCGGAGGAATGGTATATATGCATCTCGGCATGAAGCGCTGATCGCTTTTCACGTCATTGCCCGTTATCTTTGCAACGGCAACGCCGGCTTCTTCGTACGCCGCGTGCGCAAGCATATATCCTCCTGTGATATCTCCGACCGCATAAATTCCGTCAACCGTTGTCCGCATCTGCGCGTTCACCGCGATGCAGCCCCTGCCGTCGGTTTGGACCGATGTGTTCTCAATTCCCGGAATGCCGGAATTCGGCTTTCTGCCCGCGGCTGAAACAACCGCGTCCGCCTCAAAACTGCCTTTATCCGTATGGACCGTAAAACCGCTTCCGGTCTTCTCAACCGATTTTACGGAACCTGACGTCTGAACCGTCATGCCGCGCGCCGACAGCTTTCGCACAAGCCAGCCGGCAGCCTCCGGCAGTTCGTTCGGCAGCAGGCGGCCGTTAAGCTCGAGAATATGAACGGAAGATCCGTAGGACATATAGGCGGAGCCGAGTTCAAGTCCGATCACTCCTCCGCCGATGATGCACATACGGCGGGGGACCGCGGTCATGGACAGCGCTTCAGAACTGTCAAGGCAATACTCGCTGCCCGGAAAAGCAAGTCTGACCGGCGAAGAGCCGGCGGAGATTATGATACTGTCCGCCGCATATGTTTCGCCGTTGCAGACCAGCGTTTTATTATCCAGAAATCCCGCCTCGCCGGCGACGATTCTGACCCTGTTTGACCGGAGCATCGCCTCAAGCCCAGAACAGAGCCGGTCGATCACGGCCTGCTTCTCCTTCATTACAGCGCGGAACGAGAACTCTCCCGCATTGCGGAGCAGACCGGCTTTTGTCATTTTCCGGATTTTCTCCAGAGCGGCGGCCCGGTCAAGCAGATATTTGGCCGGGATGCATCCGCGGTGCAGACACGTGCCGCCGATGCGCTCTTTTTCGAACAGACAAACGGACAGGCCCGCTTTTGCCGCGGATGCGGCTGCGGAATAACCGCCCGGTCCGCCGCCGATTATCAGCACGTCATATCTTGTTTTTCCGGTTTTTTCCATACTCACACCAGCATAAGAACGGGCGAGCTGAGGAGCTTCCCCAGGTCTTCCATGATCGACGCGCCGGTATTTCCTTCCGCCGCACGCATGTCGAAACTTCCGCTGACGGTGATCTGATTATCTGCGTGCGTGATCCCGAACGAGGCTACGGAAGGCGAGACGACAGGCGCGATAAACATATTTACCGAATAACCGGTCATATCATGCACCACGGCGGAAGCGGGTCTGACGGAGGACAGATCTCCGCGAAGTACGGCCGAGCGGCATTCGGCGCAGCTGCGCGCGATCGCGGAAACGCTCTGCAGGGTCTGCCTGTCAAGTACCGGTGCGACAGTCCCGTTTTCTCCGTATACCGCATACCCGATGCACGGCATGTCGGATTCGGTCAGTTTCATGTCCTCATTCCGGGTGCGAAGAAGCGGATACCGCGCCGCCAGCCGGGAAAGCGCGAATATCACGTAGTGTGCGGGCGTAATATCCGCATCGGCTTCCGCCAGCGTGCGGTATGCCCGGTCGTCCGCGCAGATGCAAACGGAAAAGACCGGAATGTTCGAGCCGGATTCCATACGACGCGCAAGAGCGGTTCTTATCCTTCCGGCCGGAACTTTTTTTTCCTCCGCGGCGTAAGACGCGGACCTGTTCGGTCCGGCTGCCTTTTTGACGTCGGAAACCTTGAGGAACGTTCCGTTTTCCGGCGTGAGTCTGTCAATTGAAATTCCCATTTGAGCCGCAGCCTGCTTCGCTGAAGGCATGGCCGGATATCCCGGCCGTGCGGGGGTGACGGGTTCGGGCGCCGTTTCGGCGGGGAGGACCGGGACGAAATCGTCTTCTCCGGTCTTCTCTTCCGATTCTTTCCCGGACGTCGCGCCGGAAGTACCTGATCTCTTTTCCGGAACCACCCTCAGGTCGTTTTCGTCACCGATCGAAAGGAGGGGAGTCCCTGCGTCGACGGTATCCGATTCTTTGACGAATACTTCTACAACCACGCCGCTTGCAAAACTCTCGATGGGCAGTACGGCTTTATCCGTCTCAACTTCAAGGAGCACGTCTCCCCTGCGCACCGCGTCTCCGACGGCGACCCTGAGTTCCGTAACCGTCGCCGCATCGGTAGTCTGTCCGGCGGCAGGCATAACCACTGTTTTCAGCATATTCTTTCCTCCAGATCATAATCCGGCGAGTTTTCTCGCCTCTTGAACTATTCTCTCCGTTGAAGGAATCACGTAATTCTCAAGCGATGGAGAAAAAGGCACGGGAGTATCCATTGCGGCGACCCGGACGATCGGCGCGTCCAGCAGAAAGATCTCATGTTCAGCAAAATATGACGCCACCTGAGCACCCCAGCCGCAATTGTAAGTATCCTCGTGAACTATCATAAGCTTCCCGGTTTTCCGTACCGATTCCGCCACGGTCTCATAGTCGAAGGGAAGAAGAGACCGCGGATCGATAACCTCGCACGATATCTCCTCCTTTTCCAGCACGGCGGCCGCCTCCTGCGCGCGATAGCTCATCAGCAGATTGGCAACGATCGTCAGATCTTTTCCCTCCCGGCGGACCGCCGCCCGGCCGAACGGGACGGTGTAATCTCCGTCCGGAACCTCGCAGGAAGAATTGATCGCTCCGGCTTCCTTTCTCTTGCTGCCGTACAGCAGCTTGTGCTCGAAAACGATCACGGGGTTGTTGTCCCGGATCGCCTGCTTCATCATTCCCTTCGCGTCGTATGCGGTGGAGGGACAGATCACCTTCAGCCCGGGAACGTGAGCAAAGAAGGTTTCCGGGCTTTGAGCATGCTGCGCGCCCCGGTTGGTAGCTCCTGAGGGGCAGCGCATCACCATGGGAACGCTGACCGCTCCGCCGGACATATACCGCATCTTTGCCGCCTGGTTGACCAGCTGATCCATCATGCAGAAAAGGAAATCGCAGTACTGGAGATCGGCCACAGGCCGCATCCCGAACATAGCCGAACCGACGCATACGCCTGCGATCATTATCTCGGAAATAGGTGTGTTGACGCACCTGCCCTCCATGATCTCTCCGTTTCTGTTCTCCAGTCTGCCGAATTCATCTCCGATCCCCTTGGTAACGGTAAACGCCCCGCCCATACCTCCGGGAATATCTTCATCTTCTCCCAGAACATAAACACAGGGATCTCTGCGCATCTCTTCCGCTATAGCGGCTTTCAAAGCTTCGGCAATCGTCATTATCGGCATCACTAACCATCTCCTTCATCAGTCGGCATAAATGTCCTCCAGTGCCGACGCGGGCGCGGGCACAGGAGCAGACTTAGCATATTCCACGGCATCGTCTATTTCAGCGGTAACGAGTTCTTCTATCTTTACAAGCTCTTCTTCGGCTGCAACGCCTTCCGCAATCAGTCTTGAACGGAACAATTTGACGGGATCCCTGTCTTCAAGCCATATTTTTTCTTCGTCTTTCGGACGGTATCCGCAGGCGTCGTTTCTGGAATGACCGTATCTGCGGTATGTCTTAAGTTCGAGAATGGTGGGTCCCTCTCCGGATCTGGCGCGCCTGACCGCCTCCTCCATGGCTTCGTTGACAGCAAGTACGTCGTTGCCGTCGACGACGACTCCCGGACAGCCGTAGGCGGAAGCGCGTCCCGCTGCCGGATTCTCCAGAAGAGTAGTCAGACGGATGGAGGTGGTGGCGGAATACAGATTGTTTTCACAAACGTAAACCACGGGAAGCTTCCATGTGGCGGCGAAGTTGATCCCTTCATGGAACGATCCTTCGTTGGTTGCCCCGTCCCCCATGAAGGAAACCGCGATATTGTCCTTTTTCTGCATTTTAAAAGCAAGCGCCGTGCCCGCCGCGATCGGAATATTTCCGCCCACGATCGCGTTTGCCGGCGGAACGCCGACCGACATGTCTCCGGTGTGCATCGAGCCGCCCTTGCCTTTGCAGCAGCCGTCGGCTTTGCCGAACATTTCGCACATCATCGATCTCAGCGGAATACCCTTCGCAATATCATGTCCCGCGGGACGGTGGGTAGAGTACACGATATCGTCTTTTCTCAAGCCGTAAATGACTCCGACGGCGCAAGCTTCTTCGCCGGCGCTCTGGTGAATCGTGCCGGGCATTATTCCTTCGAAAAAAAGAAACTTTATAATCTCCTCGTATTGACGGATCTCAAACATTTTCCGGTACATGCCGAGCGCTTTTTCGCGGGCAGGCATAGTGGACAAAACAGTCACCCCCATTATTATGTAATTACGTAAGCACAATTTTTGAATCCGCGATTAGTTTACCATAACGAAAATCGAAAGTCAATAGATTTTTGTGATGTTTCTTTCTTTGTCAGTCATGATTATTGAATGTAATTACAGAAAACTTTCAAATAATCGGCCAGATGCCTTGACAAGCGAAGCCCGGTCCTGTATAATTGAAATGACGGTCGGAAAGCAACAAGACCCGGCTGGCCGTATGCGGAAACAAGTTCCGTACGGCGGGCCGCGGACCGTTCGGGAGAAAAAACAAAAAGAGGTGTTCATATGGATTTCACGTTTCTCAGGGAATTTATGGACAGCCTTCCCAGGCGCGGCATGCCCGGCGGGGACGTCGCGGTGTACCGCGATCACAAGGAACTGTACCGTTATACAGCAGGCAGGCCGGAATGCTGCGGCGGCGCGCCCCTTCAGGGCAACGAATTGTATTTTTTATATTCATGCTCGAAGATAATAACCTGTACGGCTGCGCTGCAGCTTTTTTCCCGCGGAAAATTCTCGATGAGCGACCCCGTCTCGGATGTTCTTCCGGAATTCCGTGACGTTCGGGTCCGCTGCGGAGCTTATACGGTCGAGCCGAAACGCGAGATCACTTTCCGTGATCTTTTCACCATGAGGTCGGGGCTCTCGTACAATCTCACCTCCCCCTATCTCCAGGAGGTCAGAGAAATGACCGGCGGCCGCTGTCCTCTGCGGGAGGCGGTCCGGGGAATTGCCAAAATGCCGCTGGATTTCCACCCCGGGGAACATTTCGGATACGGCCTGAGTCACGACGTGCTTGCCGCAGCCGTGGAAGTCATCTCCGGAATGCCTTTTGAAGATTACGTCAAAAAGAACATTTTCGCGCCGTGCGGAATGACTGAAAGCACGTTCCGGTTCAATTCCCTGATCGCGGAAAGAATGGCGTCTCAGTACCGTTATAACGGTAAGACCGGAAAGGCGGAAACGGCTCCGCTGACCAATATGTACGTTCTCGGAAGCGATTACGACTGCGGAGGCGCGGGACTTATTTCTTCAGTGCGGGATCTTATTCTGTTTGCCGACGCAATGGCCTGCGGAGGAGTTGCCGCAACAGGCGGACAGATCCTCTCCGCGCATATGATCGATATGATGCGGACCAACGCCCTCGACGAAAAACAGCGCGAAGAATTTTCTTTCCGCTGGCGCTGCTATGAGGGTTACGGCTACGGGTTGGGAGTCAGAACGATGATGGACAGATCCGCCGGCGGTCCCGGACCGCTCGGGGAGTTCGGATGGCAGGGCGCTGCCGGTTCATACGTTCTGATCGATCCGGAGAACCGTCTTTCCCTCTTCTACGCGCAGCATATGCTCAACAATCAGGAAGATTACGTGATCCCGAGAATAAAGCAGTGTCTCTACGGGGCGCTTCGGTTTGATCAGTAAAAAAACGGAGGAGCCGAAAATGAAACAGAGATTTGTCCATCTATTTCTACCGTTGTTTTTGACCGCTTTGATACTATCCGGTTGTCAGGACACGCACGGAACGGCAAGCGATTCCGTTGACGCGTCGTCGCTCGAAACGCTGTCCGGTCTTCCCGGGCAGATCGTTCTGGCGTCAGAGAACAAAAGCGAGTACACCATCGTCCGCGCGGAAAAAGCGGACTCTCCGGTCGTTCAGTCTGCTTCCGCTCTTTATAAAGCGTTCGTAACGTCCGGAATCGAAATTAAAATAACCACTGATGACTGGGACAGTCCCGCCGCGGATCCCGCCGGAGGCAGGAAAAAGGAAATACTGATTGGCCTGACCAACCGCGAGGAATCGATCGAAGCGGCTGCAGTTCTTAGAGCCGACGAGTATTCCATCTCCGTAAAGAACGGGTGCGTCGTGATCTGCGGCGGAAGCCCGGAAGCGACGGCGGAGGCCTGTGACGCGTTCATCGCCGAGTTTCTCTCATCAGACATAAACGGAGAGCTTCTCCTGGCGGGCGATACGTATATTTGTAAAAAGGATGCGTATCCGATCGATTCCCTGTCCATCGGCGGCATACCTATCACAGACTTTTCCATCGCCTACACCGGAACCGATTTCAAAGAAGCCGCCGACCTTCTTCAGCAGGAACTCGCTTCTTCATGCGGCTGGAGACTGGAAGTTTTATCCATGATCCAGGCAAAAAAGGAAAACAAAAGAATCATTTGTGTCGGTCTTCCGGAAAACAACTACGTTCTTGCCGGCGCAGGCGCCAGCATCGCCGCCGTCATGCGGGACGGGGCAGCGGCGGGAATGTATGCGGTCGAACAGAAGGACGGAACGCTGGTACTGGCGGGAAAAAGCGGCTGGACGACCAGTAACGCCGTGCTTTACTTTTCGTCAAACTATCTGCACGGGAAAACGGGAAAAGTCGATATAGGCGACATTTCCGTCAACGAGACGGTAACGAACCGGTACCCGGTCTATCCCGAAGCGGATTTCCGGATAATGACTCTGAATACTCTGGGAGCCCAGGAAAACTATACGGAACGGTTCCCGTATATGATCGATCTGATCAGGCAGTATCTTCCCGACGTGATCGGTCTTCAGGAAGCCAACAAGACCGTTCAGAGCTACGTCATCAAGCCGCTGCTCGAATTCTATGAATACAATCAGCGGTGGCATGACAACGGAGAGATTGCAAACTATACCCCGATTCTCTACCGCAAAGACAAATTCAAACTGCTGGAAGCCGGGGTCCGGTTCCTCCGTTCAAGCTATAAAGGGACCAATACCAAATCGATCTCCTGGGCCGTTCTTTCGCCGCTGGACGGCAGCCCGGCCTTTATCGTCACAAATCTTCACGCCGCCATGCTCTCCTCAAGTTACGGTATCCCCGGAACAAACGAGGTGGAAGGCGCCGAATGGCGTGCGGACAACATCCGCGAAATGCTGGAAATCATTTCGGAACTGCGCGCCAAATACGGCATGCTTCCTTCGTTCAGCACCGGCGACTACAATTTCTACCGTCAGTCAAAGGGATACGCGGAGGCAGTGAAGGGCGGATTGCTTAATCCTGAGATCGTTTCAACCGTCAGCAGTATGGACGGTATGGGCACGAACCACAAGGTCGGAGCCATGCCGACGTCAAAAGAAAGCATCGACCGCATCTTTATCAGCGACGGAATCACTTCGTATATCCACAGGATCGTCACGGACGAGAACGCTCTGAAGGCAAGCGATCACTGCGCGGTTTACATAGACTTTAAAATCCCGCATTAATACTAATGAAGCTTTATTATCAGAAGATTATAAGGTTCATCCCTTTAATCCAATTCCTAACTGTGTTCTGCTGGATTAATTTGTACCGTACAAATAATCTAAAAAAAGGCGATTGGATTAAAGTTTTTTTGAAAATGATTGTTGTTATACTGATGATTAATGTTCCAAGAATGATTTTGCACTTTGTTTTTGATAGTGAGGCATTGGATACTATTGCTTTTTATCTTACCCTTTATCCAACCTTTTTTTCAATTTCCAATATTGCAATTAGGGATCAAGAGAGGCAAATGAAAACACTGAACCCTTGATTTAAACTGAAGAATAATGTTCACGGAGGAGTTTTTCTCTTTAGGGAAAAGATAACAAGAGTTCCATGGCTGCGGCACAAAGTGCGAGTAGTAATACTCAAACAGTGGAAGAAGCCGAAGACGGTTTACAAGAACCTGATGAAGCTGAACGTTGCCTTTGGCTGCAACATGACGGGCGAGATCATTTACAAGATGGCCAACTCCAGGCTGGGATTGTACCGCAGATGCGGTATGAAGCTCGATTGTATAGCCTTTTTTTGAAAAAACCATTGCAATTCCTTGTGTTTTATGGTATGGTTATGGTATTGAAGCATTCTGAGGTTATTACCTGTACCTGATTCCCGAAAAATGTCCTGCCGGCACCGGGATTCAGGAATACAGAGGCCGATACTATGTGCTCAAGGTCAAGGTCGTTTATGATCCGACCACAAACAGTCAAGGCGTAAGTCCGAGGGATGCACGGGGCAGATTTACACAGATATAGTTTATGTTGCTAACAAAAGAAAAAGGTTTCTTCTCAAGACACAGTATAATACTCTAATCTAATCAAAAAGAGGGAAAAGGATGAAAAGGTTATTTAGTATTCTTACAGTAGCATGCATGATGCTGGCATTCCTCGCGGCGTTCCCCGCCGCTGCCGCCGCGGACAAATCAGCCGCCACAGCTGTTTCTGGTTGGGATGAGATTTTCAACGCCAACTCTGCCGCCGACGGCGGAGGCGGGAAATTCGTTCTTTCAGCGGATATCACCGTGCCGGCAGGAAAGACACTGGACTGGTTCTTCGGAGAGATCGACGGTGCGGGACATACGGTCACCGTTGAAGACACGATGTTCGCTCAGCTCGGCGCGGGAGCATACATCCACGACATGACGATCGTAGCAAAGGACAGCACCCCCGTTAACTTCACTCCTTTCTGCCTTAGAATTGAGGCTGAAGATCCCGACGAGCCAATCGTTCTGGTAAATCTCACCAATTACGTTAATATTGATACGACTCAGAATGCCTCCGACGCGGACGACTGTTCCGGATTCGTGGCTGTCGTGCAGACCAGCGGGTCCGTGTTTATGCTCAACTGCGTCAACTATGGGACTATCAATTCCGGCGAACAGGTCGGCGGGCTTCTTTCCAGGACCTGGGTGGACGGCTCCGGCGGAACATATACGTTCATAAACTGTGCGAACCACGGCAACATCAGCGGAGCCATAAACCATTCCGGAGGCTTCATGGGATGCATGGACGGCGGCACAAACAACATTTACATGAATGGTTGCGTCAATACAGGCGATGTTTCCTCCACTACAACCTCATGCGGCGGTCTTATCGGATACATCAGCGGCAAAAACAGTGAGATCGTCATCGAGAACTGCTACTCTCAGTCGAACCTCAAGCTGGCCAGGACCGAAACAGACGAAAAGTACAACACGAGCGGACTTGTTTCCCGAGTAAGCAAAGCAGCCTCAATCAAATTTAAAAACTGCCTTGTCGGGCCCACTACCTACGAGCCCGCAAACAACAACGCCTCCTATATCGTCAACTACGTCAATACAAACATCGAACTCATCATAGAGAACTGCTTCTATGTCGACGCCCAGCTCGGCGAGAAGCATGCCGGTTCTTCGGAACTCGATGCCGCCGGAACGGGCGTTGTCGGAGCTCAGGCAGTCAATGAACTTGATCTGTCCGAAGGAAGCTTGATTAATAAGCTCAACGGAAACGGCGGAAACGGATGGACACAGCGGGTCGGTGTTGACAGTGTTCCCGTTCCGGCGACGGTAGAAAACGTCGAGCTCCCGCTGAAGATAGCCGAAGAGACAACCGCGCCCGTACAGACTGACCCTGCTCCTGCCGACGAAACCACTGCGGATCCCGGCGAGGCAACTGAAAAACAGGTCGAGACCGATGCCGCTCCGGAAAAAACAGATACCGTTCCTGAGGAATCAACTGCCGGCTCCGGTTCTTATAACAAGCGCGGATGCTCATCCGCAGCCGGGATCGGTTCTGCCGTCATTTTACTGCTCGGCGTTGCCGTAATATTCAAGAAACGCTGAAAAACCGAGTTTTCAGCAGCTTCCGATAAGTGTGTTTTTCACGGATCTCGGTGAGGACGGACAGTTTACTGTCCGTCCTTTTCCGTTTTGTCATGCAACCGTTGTTTGTTTGCTTTTGCGCCGCCCCGTCATAATCACCTCTGCCGCGGTTGACTTATCCGCCGTTTTGCGGTATACTGAAATTGCAGATCGCTACATTTATATTCGGGCGAAATGTGTTTTTTTCAACATCGGCAACGGCAAATAGTACTATAACGCCGTATCCCGTTTTACTCCGGCATCCATCGAGTATTGCAGGGAGGAATAGTCTTTGTTTTCGTAACCGGAAAAAGGAGGCAGTTATGAATAAGAGAGACATAAATGAAAAAGGAAAAGAAAAACCGACTCTCAGGCAGCGCTTACGGTACTGGTTTGACAACCGCATGTCTAACGGCAGTCTCGGCCTCATACGGCTTCTTCTTGCGGCGACAATAATTGTGATCCTGATCATCGCAGTACTGATCCTTGCGCTCGGTTTCTCGGAGGACGGGGACGTCGGAGGCGTTTTCTGGGAGACGATGTCCACGGTGATCAATGCCTGGATGCCGTCGTACGAGGACGGCAGCATCGGGTATGTGATTCTGATGGCGTTGGCAGCCATATCGGGACTCCTTGTAACCAGCGTTCTGATCGGTATTTTCTCCAGCGCAATAGAGGAAAAGATCACAAGCCTCAAGAACGGCAATTCGGCCATTATCGAAGAAGATCATATTGTCCTGCTCGGATTTGTTGACGGCGAATATATGCTGATCCAGCAGCTGGTGAACGCTTCTGCGGACGACAGGCGGTGCATTGTGATCGCGGGGGAGGCCGAGAGGTCCGAGATGGAAGAATCGATACGTGATAACGTGGAGATGCCCGGGAAGGTGCGTCTCGTGTGCCGGAATATCGACATTTACGATCCGGCGTCGCTCAGAAAGTGCTGCCTGGAACGCGCGCAGGCGGTGATAATCAACCCGATGAATGACGTTGATACGGTGAAGGCGATACTGGCGGTGTCGAGTGTCCTCGGGGCCGATGCGGGCAAGGTGCGCGTATATTCCGTCGTTTCAGGGGCGAGGTATCTGCTTCCGGACTCTTTTGTCAAAGATCACAGCGTTACTCAGCTGCTCGCCAACAGGATCCTGTCAAAGGTGATCGCGCATTCCTGCACGTAGCCGGGGATCTCGTCGACGCTCATGGAGTTTCTCGATCACGACGGATGCAATCTTTACGGAATTGATCTGCAGAAAGCGGAAGGTCTGACTTTTGAAGAGGCCTCGCTGCGGATTTCGGGCGGCGTTCTTCTGGGATTCTGCAGTAACGGTAAATACAGGATCAATCCTGCACCCGGATCGGTAATAGAGCGGGGGGATAAGCTGCTTGTGTTTACCGGAGATCCCGATGCCATCTCGCTCACGGAAGAGGCCGATGTTATGCTCAGGCTTTCCGACAGAGTTCCGGATGAGAAGACACTGGAGGATATTCTTATTCTCGGAGTGAATGAGGAGATAACCACCGTGCTTCAGGAACTTCCCTCAAACACCGGCAAGGTCCGTATAGCAGGCGCAAACGATGAGTACAGACCGCTGATCGAAGAATGTGTCAGGCTGCTTCAGGACGGCGAACACCGCAATATGTCGGTGGAGATGCTGAGCGGAACGGTGCCTGACCACCCCGAAACACTCGCAGAGATCATTCGCGGAGCAGGACACGTTGTTCTTCTCAATGATCATGAAAAGGATGAAGACGAGGCGGACACCGAGAACATTATGAGGCTTCTCAATCTTAAGGCGATCCGCCGCGAGAAAGCGCTTTCGTTCAGTATTACGACGGAACTTCGGCGCGAACTCAGTCAGCGGCTTGCGGACACCGGCGACAATACTGATTTTGTGGTGGCGTCGAATATGGTATCGCTGTTCCTTTCGCAGCTTGCGGACAGTCCGGATCTTGAATCTGTTTTCCGCGAATTGCTCTCAAGCGACGGAAACGAGATCTATCTAAAGTCGGCTGAAGAGCTTTGCCTCGCAAGAGAGATCACCGTTCAGGAGGCACGCAAAGCCGCGCTCCGGAAAGGCTGCGTACTGCTTGGCATCATGCACGACGAGAACGGCATGAAGTCGTCTTTGTTCGACCCGCCGCTCGACCGCCTGCTCTCGCTTGATGACAAAGACAGTCTCATCGTGATCAGCAAAGACTGACTGCGGTTTTGAAAGATATAAAGAATAATCCCTCTCTCCGCATTACCACTGATGCGGTAGTTGCAAGGCGGTTGAGGATAGTACCAACGGGGAAATGAAATGAATAAATACTTTTACAACACAGCACGGGCGATGCAGCGGACATCAAGGAGGCGCCGCGATGAAAACGGTATTTCCTGAAAGAATACTGCTTCTGTGCGATCTTGAGGGCGTCGGCGGAGTGGTCGGCGTTCCCTACGAGGGGCTGCACCGCGGGACCGAACAGTGGGAGATCGCAAGACGGCAGGCGGCCCGCGAGCTTAACGCCGCGGCCGGCGCGCTCTTCGCCGCCGGAGCCCGGACGGTAGTCCTCTGGGACAACCACGGCGGAGGCGGCAACATCGATCCGGGCGACCTCGACCCGCGCATCGCGACGGTCAGGCCTGCCGGGCCGCGCCTCGGATTTGCCGAGGGAAACTTTGACCGCGTCTGCTTTTTCGGCTATCACGCCATGGAGGGGACTCTCGGAGGCGTGCTGGCGCACACCATGAACAGCGCCAGGGTCCAGTTCTACCGGCTTGACGGCGACTATATCGGCGAGGTCGACATGGACGCGGCGATCGCCGGCTCGTACGGGATCCCCTGCTGCTTCTTCGCCGGAGGAGACATCGCCTGCGCTCAGGCGTCAAGGGCGGTGCCCGGAATCGCGACTGTCGTCACGAAGACGGAACTCGAGCGCAACAGGGCGCTCTTCCGCGACAATGCGGAGCTGCTTCCCGAGATCGCGGGATCGATCGCCGCGGCAGTCGCCGATCCGCCCGCGCCCAAGAGGATCTCCTTCCCATGCGTGTTTGAAAAATCCTTCAAGCGCGTCGAGGACGCGGCCGTATATCTGTCCCGCCTCCGAGCGGCGGGCCTTGCCGCCGAACACCCTTCCGACCCGATCCTGGGAAGGGACGCGCACACCGTCAGAACGCCTGTGCGCGACGTCGGCGAGTTCGTGAGCTGCATCTGACGGGAATTGCGGGAGACGTAACACCGGCTTCGGGCCTGCTTTACGTCCCCCGCTGCGGTGATCCGGGCGTGGAGAGCATTTTTTTGAGATTTTTCCCTCCGGATCCGTAGTATATGGGTGAGGACGCCGGGAAGGACGGTGAAAGCTTGGAAGACAGCAGGATAATCGAATTGTTCTTTGAGCGCTCGGAGCAGGCGATAGCCGAGCTGTCGGAAAAGTACGGCCGCGTCTGCCTGAGGATAGCCGACAACATCCTGAACAACAGGCTGGACGCGGAAGAGTGCGTGAACGACGCCTGGCTCGCGGTCTGGGATTCGATACCGCCCGAAAGGCCGGAACCGCTCATAAGCTATGTTTCCCGTATCGTGCGCAATCTTGCTCTGAAAAGGTATCAGAGGAACACCGCGCAGAAGAGAAACAGCTTCTATGACGTGGCTCTGGACGAGATCGCCGACTGCATTCCCGCGTCGGTCTCCGACGGCGACGAGATCGCCGAGGCCGAACTGGCGAAAGCGATCGACAGATTCATCGGAACGCTGGACAGGCAGAGCCGGATCATGTTCGTCAGGCGATACTGGCGCGGCGATTCGGTCGGCGATATCGCCTCTGCTTTCAAAAAGAGCAGGCATTACGTTTCAGTACGGCTCTCACGCGTCCGGAAGTCCTTAAGACAGCACCTGACAGGGGAGGGGTATTTATTATGAATAAAGAAAAGGTTTCCCGGATCATAGGCCGCATCGACGGGAAATACATCGACGAAGCGACCGGCTTCGGTACGGACGGCTGCGAATACGGAGGCGGGCTCACGGAATCCGGGAGCACACCCGAGAGACCGATACGCAGGATCAGACCGGTTCTGCTGGCGGCTCTGATCGCCGCACTGATACTGGTCGGATCCGGCGTGACGGCGCTTGCCGTCGAATCGGGCGAATACAGATCGGCGGTCTCCTTTTTTGAAGAAAACGGGCTTTCCACAGAAGGTCTGAGCCGTTCCGAGATCAAAGTGGTGTATCGCGATATCATAACGAAGAGCTTTACAAACGGGAAGACCGCCGAAGTGCTTAAACAGGCCGTTCCCGGATGGGAGATCGAACAGGAAGCGCCGACGCCCGGGGAACTTGCCGCTATCTGGGATAAAAACGTCTGGATGAACACAGTCGCGCAAAACGGGGTAAAATACCGTGTCGACTCGCGGTACGTCATTGATGAAAAAAGCGGAATGAACGTGTTTGAAAAAGACGTTCTGGAATGCTACCGTGACGGGAAACTGCTCTGGAGCGCAGAGTTCAGGGATTTTTACGTAGTTGACCAGGCCAGGATCAAAGAAAATACCGTGGTATGGGGGAATGATATGACAAATAAGTCTTACGATCTTTCCTTCGGATGGATCGCCCTCGTCGACGGCACCGGTAATGTCATATGGCAGAAGCTCCTTGACCACGGCTTCCAAAGAGAATACGTGGCTTCGGTTCTGAATAACGGAGACGGCACGCTTGCCGTGATCACCAGAGGGGATATCAAGTATCTCGGTCTCAGCTGTTATGACTTGGACGGGAAGGAACTTGGTTTCCGCAAGACGGAGGTCGGCAATTTCGGGATCAGGAATGCCGCCAGGCTGGGAGACGGTTATATCGTTCAGCTCTGGAATCAGTACTCCGGCGATACCGCGCTCATTTACAAAATGGACCGCGAAGGTAATCTTACCGACAGTTTTTCGTACGAGGCGGATGACTGTGATTACTATATCACGGACATGGTCGAGTATGAAGGACAGGTCTACCTGTCTGCATATGCCGTACCAAAACAGAGGGACGAGGGCGGCAGGCACGAGATCGCCGATCTGCTTCACTATCTGTTCTCAAAAGGCAACGGTGCCTGGGATATCTCCAGCGAGGAACTGACTCCGATCGTCAGGGACAACTACACCGCCATGCTTCTCATGTGCGATCCGGAGGGCGGCGCTCCGAAGACCTTCTATTCAGTGAAAGGCTCGCTCGGCGGGGCGCTCGCCGTAAATGATGATGATATCCTGGAATGGAATGTCGAAAGCATCACGGCGACCTTCTACTCTCCGTTAACCAGCTCGTTTACGATCGGAGGCACCTGCACGGTGTTCCGCTATTCCTTCGATGCTTCGGGCAGTCTCATCGGGCAGACCGACACGGGCGAGACCGTGCGGTATGCAAGATGATCAACGGCGTATATCAATGAATAACGAAGGGGCTGTAAAAAAAGTCCTAAAAAACAGAAGCACTCAAGCTATGATCGTTAGATTAGCGCTTGAGTGCTTTTCTTTTAGGATTTGTCAACACAAATGGTGAAAAAGTGCGGAATAAACAGTTATCCAGGTGTGCATCACCAGACATCCCCCCCCAGCGAAGGATGTCATTGAAAAAATATTGCTTTGAAAAAGCGATACTATGCCGCGGCAGCAGCGCGTTGCTTTTTGTTGTGGTATTTATAAAGGTTAAATCCGATGGCAATAAGCGTGAACTCTAAAATTACGGATTCTATGCCCCTTCGGCGAGCTCTTTTGTAAGCCCTGTTCCACTTGATCGATCCGAATGCTCCCTCGGCCTGAACCGCTCTGTTAGTCCTCAATCTCGCTCCGAGCTCCGTCTGCAGATTCTCAAGGACCTCATGATGTATGGCGGTCAGTTCCCGGTTCATGCGTATGGTTCTGTCGCTGTCGCCCCTGCAGCATTTTTCTCTGCTCGGACATCCGTCGCATGATGAACATTTGTATATTTCTTCGGTTCTGCCGTAATGATTCCCGTGAACCGGTCTGTTTCCCAGAAACTTAAACGGCCTTCCCTCAGGGCAAACCAGGTTCCCGTCTTCGTCCCGTTCGAAGTTTACCGCTCTGTACGGATCGTCTCTGAATTTCGGATCCTTCGACTCCTGGTCGTACATCGTAAACTTCATATACTTGCCGATGCCGTTCTGCTCACAAAACAGATAGTTGTTGTATGAACCGTATCCCGCATCCCCGACGGGGTATAACGGGTATTCGCCGTACGCGTTTCTGAACTTTTCAAGCAACGGAACGAAACAGTCCATATCCGATGCGTACTGCTGAGCATCGACAACAGCGATATATTCGTCGCAAACGCCGATCTGCATATTGTATGCCGGCAGCAGCTGATCGTTGCCCATATAGTCCCTTTTCACCCGCATAAACGTGGCATCGTGATCCGTTTTGCTGAAACTGTTACGGTGCTCACCGCAGATCTCGATCCTCTCGGCGTATTTCTTCAGTCGCTCAAGATATTCGCAAAGCTTGTCATACTGGCGCTGTTCCGCCGTTTTGTGGTGCCCTCTGCCGTATTTTGCGGCTGTTGCTGTGCCGGTAGCTGATGCAAATCTTTCAATTATCTGCTCAAGATACTCAATTGCATACTCTTCGCGCGGCTCTATCCGAAGCCCGAGCATCCGCAGCACTCCGCTGTTTATTTCTTCTATTATCTCGCTGATGCGAACGAAGACCTTCGCACGGCTCGTCTGGCACGATTTCTTCCATACCCAGGTGTATTTGTTTGCGTTTGCCTCAATCTTTGTCCCGTCTATGTACAGACGGCTCAGATCTGCGCCTTCCTTCTCAAACACCATTCTGTTTATTTCGGTGAACAGTTCGTTTATGTTGTCGCCTACATAGTCGTTCAGAAAATTGCATACCGTCATATGGCTCGGGGCCTTCTCTCCGTCTAGCAGCCATATATATCTGATATCTGTCTTGCACAGCTTTTCTATATTCCTCAGCGACGCGTATCCGTTTTCCATAAAGGCGAACAGCGCAACCTTCATTATCTTTTCAGCGTCGTATCTCGGACGCCCCATGACGCTCATCTTGCCTTTATAAAATCTCGTGAGATCTATTCGGTCTATTATTTCGTTGAATGTGTAAATCGGATCGGTTATTTCAACTATTTTTTCAATTTCCAGTGGAATTCTCAGTGCAATCATGGTATAATATTCTCCGGTGATAATGGTTTTTGTGCAAGAAAATTATACCACCATTCGGCTGTTTTGAAAAGAACAGCCGTCTTATTTTTCAAAGAAAAACACCCGGAAGTTTCGCCTTCCGGGTATCTTCTTTTTTTCGGGACTTTTTTTACAGCCCCTGTCTCTTCACTGCCGGCCGGGGCCGGCAGCTTTGTTTTTCATTCTCTTCATTTGCCGGCCGCAGCCGGCAACTTCATTGCCGCGAAGCGGCACCTCATT
>JAEEGH010008589.1_pt1 | contig 24068 bp, 17 predicted proteins | sample 9134181 | NCBI WGS metagenome assembly JAEEGH01 (sample SAMN16246544, study PRJNA631951) | gut metagenome | biome: gut microbiome; feature: rumen; material: DP-attached | host: Bos | place: Iran: Karaj | collected 2018-10
GATGCCGTACCATTGCCTATCGCCACAGCCTCTGCATTATATTTCTTTGCTATAGAGCGCAACTGACTTATGGCTCGTTCCACATTCGCCTGACTGCCTACCGCCATGACCACGTCATGATACAGCAGATTGCCTTGAGCATCAAGACACACCACCTTACAACCTGTGCGTATGCCCGGGTCAATGCCCATGACACGTTTCTCGCCCAACGGTGCCGCCAGCAGCAACTGACGTAGGTTCTCTGCAAACACTCCGATGGCCTCCTCGTCCGCCTTCTGCTTTGACAAGGCTGCATATTCATTCTCTATCGACGGACACAGCAGACGCTTATAGGCATCTTCACAAGCCTCGCCCACCAACGTCTGGCACTCCCCTCGCCCACGCACATACTGGCGCTTCAGATTCTCTATGGCAGCCTCGTCGTCAACCTCTATGCAGACTTTTAGCACACCTTCGCTTTCTCCACGGCGCATGGCCAACAGGCGGTTGCCGTTGCAGCGGCGCAGGGGTTCCTCAAAGTCGAAGTAGTCAGAATATTTTGCAGCTTCGCTACTGTCCTTCTTTGCCTTCACCACCTTAGAGACGATGTAAGCCTCACGCTTAAACATTCCACGCAGACGGTTTCTTGAAGTCTCATCCTCACTGATTGTCTCTGCTATGATGTCCTGTGCACCTTTCAATGCCATGTCAACGTCTTTCACGTCTCCCTTGACGAAACGCTCCGCCACACGCTCCGGGTATTGCTCTCTTTGCAGCAATATTGTATTGGCAAGAGGTTCCAACCCCTGTTCACGGGCCACCTGTGCACGCGTGCGCCTTTTCGGTTTGTAGGGAAGGTATATGTCTTCCAGTTCCGTAGCATCCCAACATTCGGCAATGCGCTTTTCAAGTTCAGGAGTAATCTTACCCTGCTCCGTTATCGTCTTTATGACAGTCTCCTTGCGCTTAACAAGTTCTTTCATCTTGTCATAAAGTTGTGCTATGCCGCCCACCTGCACCTCATCGAGTGCACCGGTTTTCTCCTTTCGATAACGCGATATGAAAGGGATGGTACATCCCTCGTCAAGCAGTTCTACGGTGTTTGTCACTGCCTTTGCAGACAAGCCGAGCTGCTTGGATATTATTTCTATTATCTCAGTCATTATTCTGTTTTTTCTTTCTACCTATTTATACTTGTTAGGAGTTAAAGGAAGTTAGAAGGAGTCAATTCTCTTTACTACCCTTAATCCCGAATTTACTTACTGTATGCATTAACAGCAATGCGAATGCCATGACATTCATTCCCTCTGCATAGCACTGCACTATATTACCGATAAAGAACAGCAGTATGCATGCCACTATTACATGGCTGCGCCAATTCCATTTCTTCATCGGGAAAGCGAGGAAGAAGAGCAGAGGATTGAATATCAAAATCTGAAGGTTGACACGTACTGTAGGATGCTGCGAGAAAACCATGGCGAGAAGTACCAAGCCTGCCATGGCATAGAGACAACATACCGCATATATGAACCAGGGCATGGTCTTGGGGGCAATGCGAAGCAACGCCAGGCTTACTACAGCGACGATGACAAGGAATATCCATGCGCACTGCATAGGCGTAAGAGGTATGGCTGGAGTGTCATTGCCAACCGTAGGATGTGTTGACGGCAGCACCCACCGTGCATTATCAACAAGTTTCTTTTTCTTTCCATCCACACCGACTATCTCAGCATTGTCAAAGTCTTCCATCAAGACCTGAGGCAGGAACTCCCTCTCATTCCAATCGGTATTGAAGTCAGCCGTCACACCCAACAGCAAGTCATTGCCTACAGAAGTCCAGCGATGCGAAGAGGTTTTCTTGTGCACCAGTTCGCGAAACGTCCACTCTCCCGTCTGCAGTCCTGTCTTCTTGTATTCCACCTTGCCGTTTAGGGCACCCAATATAAGGTCACGGGCACGAGTAGTGCAGTTGTTATACAGGAAGTTATACCTGTAAACAATATTCTCCGGCTTTGCCACCTCTGCCAGAGCACCCATAAACTTCGCCTTTTCTTCGTTGCTAAGGTTAAGGTGCTGTTCTCTGACTCCGCTACCATAGTAATCATACTCTTCAAGGAAACGGCGGTATTCAGATATTCCCATTCGGTAATCTGTAAGTCCGAAGATAAACCTCAATGCAAAGTTCTTTGCCGAACTGTCAAACAACCCGAAGTTCACTGCCATATCCATGCCAGTCCTTTTGTCTGTCACCCTGATGGCTGTATGTCCATATAGGCTGTACACCTCATCATGTGGTTCACAAGTCAACAGTGAAATGTCCAAAGAATCAAGCGAATCATCAACAGCTGCACTTGAATTCAGTGCAGCGAACAATAAAGCGACAAAGAAAAAAACTCTATACATGAGGAGTTGAAGATTTGTAAGATTGATAGATTAATAATTGAAAGTTTGTAATCATGTGAAAAATAAATAGTGAACAATACAAGTTACGTATGAACTTGTGTCGCAAGTCAGTGGTAACTTGTATTATTCACTACATTATTATCTATTGGGTGTAATTAGGATTACTCCCACTCTATCGTTGCTGGTGGCTTTGACGAGATGTCATAGCATACGCGGTTGACACCACGTACCTTGTTGATTATCTCGTTGCTGACCTTTGCCATAAAGTCGTATGGCAGGTGTGCCCAGTCGGCGGTCATGGCATCGGTAGATGTCACGGCACGCAGTGCCACTGGATGCTCGTATGTGCGCTCGTCGCCCATCACGCCTACGGAGCGGACGGTAGAGAGCAGCACTGTGCCAGCCTGCCATATCTGGTCGTAGAGTGATACCTCAATCTCACCGTTCTGCATGTCGGCAGGAACGCCGGCAGCAAGCACGCGGCGAGCCTCCTCGCCAGACAGCTTAACCTTATACTCACGGAGTCCGCGGATGTAGATGTCGTCGGCATCCTGCAGTATGCGTACCTTCTCAGGTGTGATGTCACCGAGAATACGTACGGCAAGACCAGGACCTGGGAACGGATGACGTGTTATGAGGTGCTCTGGCATACCCATAGAGCGACCTACGCGGCGTACCTCGTCCTTGAAGAGCCACTTAAGAGGCTCGCAGAGTGAGAGGTGCATATCCTCTGGCAGTCCGCCAACGTTGTGGTGTGACTTGATGACCTTACCGGTGATGTTGAGTGACTCGATGCGGTCTGGGTAGATAGTACCCTGTGCGAGCCACTTGGCGCCGGTCTGCTTCTTTGCCTCTGCATTGAATACCTCAACGAAGTCGCGGCCTATAATCTTACGCTTCTGCTCTGGATCACTGACACCTGCGAGGTCGGCAAAAAACTTTGCTGACGCATCAACGCCGATGACGTTGAGTCCGAGGCACTCATAGTCGTGCATGACGTCACGGAACTCGTTCTTGCGGAGCATGCCGTGGTCAACGAAGATACAGGTGAGGTTCTTTCCGATAGCCTTGTTGAGGAGCACGGCAGCAACGCTGGAGTCAACGCCGCCTGAGAGTCCGAGGATGACCTTGTCGTCACCCAGCTGCTCCTTGAGTTCCTTGACGGTAGTCTCAACGAAGGAGTCAGCGCTCCAGTCTTGCTTAGAGCCGCAGATGTCAACCACGAAGTTGCGGAGCAACTGAGTGCCCTGCAGAGAGTGGAACACCTCCGGGTGGAACTGCACTGCCCATACTGGCTGTGAGTCTGAGGCATAGGCAGCATACTTCACGTTTGCAGTAGAAGCGATGCAGCTGAAGCCGTCAGGAATAGCTGTGATGGTGTCGCCGTGTGACATCCACACCTGTGAGTTGTCCTCAAAGCCATTGAAGAGGCGGTTCTGCTTGTCGATGAACTGCAGGTTGGCGCGACCGTACTCACGAGAGTCAGCCTTCTCAACCTTGCCACCCAGCGTATGAGAGATGAACTGTGCGCCATAGCAGATGCCGAGCACAGGAATCTTGCCGACGAACTGGCTGAGGTCAACCTTGAATGCCTCAGGGTCGTGCACGCTGTAAGGTGAGCCACTGAGGATGACGCCTATGACAGAAGGGTCATCCTTAGGGAACTTGTTGTATGGCATGATTTCGCAGAACGTGTCAAGTTCACGGACGCGGCGTCCGATGAGCTGCGTTGTCTGCGAGCCAAAGTCAAGTATTATTATCTTTTGCATATATGTAATTAAAGGTGGGTTCTAAAAATTCCCACAAGTTAAACTATTCAATTATACGAATCATTATGTTATATTTTTGTTTTCTTTCGGTGCAAACCGTTAGTTTCTGCGGTCACATAGCCCGCTATGCTCCCTTATCAGCTAACACTTTGCCCTCGAAAAAAATTCAAAAATCTAACAGTGGGATTTATTTAGAACCCACCTAAAAAGTTTTCAAAAAGTCTTCTGCCGAAGCAAGGGTGTCGAGTTTGCCGACATCGAGCAACTTCAGGTCTGAACGGAATATTCCGCGGATATCATGCTCTGCGCAGTAACGCAGGTAGAAGTCCATTATAGGAAAGCGGTCTGGCCACTCGTCCATCAGCGGGAACATAGCTGGCGACATGGCATGTATGCCTGAGAAGGCGAACATGCGCAGCGCGCTGTCGGTAATAACTGACACGTCGGTATAGCCGTCAAGCGCCTTTACTTCTGGATAGGGGCTTTTCACCTCACCTGTCGTTATGTTGGTCCAACCCACGAGTCGCATATCCTCTGAAAACAGTAGATAGCGCTGTGTCTTGCGCTCTGACACGAGCAGCGCGGCACTGCATGCACTGCCAGCACACTGGGAGTAAAACTCGCCTATGTTGAGGTTTGACAGTATGTCGCAGTTGTGTATGAGCACCGGCTCGTCGTGGCTGAACATGCTGCGTGCCTTCTTGATGCCGCCACCTGTCTCAAGCAGGTTGTCAGACTCGTCAGACACATGGAACACGCCTGGGTAGCGACCTGCCATCAGAGACAGGAAATTGCTTATCTGACCGGCATGATGGTGCACGTTGACCGCTATATTGCCTGCCCCTGCCTGGATAAGTCTCTCTGCCACAATCTGCAGCAGCGGCTTGTTGCCTACCGGCACCAGTGCCTTGGGGATGACGTCAGTGAGCGGCTTGAGTCTCGTGCCCTTGCCGGCAGCAAATATCATTGCTTGCATAGGGCCTTATGCAGGAGAGTTCTCCTCGCCGTCTTGATCAGGAATGATGAGTTTGTATCCCTTACCGTGGATGTTGATAATCTCAATATCCTCGTCATCACGCAGGTGCTTACGCAACTTTGTGATATATACGTCCATGGAACGTGCATTGAAGTAGTTGTCGTCAATCCAGATGGTCTTCAGGGCGAAGTCGCGCTGCAGTATCTCGTTAGAGTGACTGCAAAGGAGTGACAGCAGTTCGTTCTCCTTAGTAGTAAGCTTAGTCTGCTTGTCGCCGATTGTAAGCAACTGCTTCTGTGAATCGAAGAGGAACTTACCAATCTGATACTGTGTGCTCTCCTTGGTCTTCTTGCCATGCACGCGACGCAGGATTGCCTCTATACGGAACACGAGCTCTTCCATAGAGAATGGCTTGGTGATATAATCGTCAGCACCAATCTTGAAACCTTCAAGGATATCTTCCTTCATCTGGCGGGCAGTGAGGAAAATGATAGGCACGTCTGCATTAGCCTGACGTATCTCGGTAGCAAGCTGGAAACCGTCTTTCTTAGGCATCATCACATCGAGCACACAGATATCGTATGAGTTCTTGAGGAACGCACGATAGCCAGCCTCTCCATCTGGGCACAAGTCCGTAGCATAACCTTTTGCCTGCAGGTACTCACGAAGGAGCATACCCAGGTTCTCGTCGTCTTCACAAAGAAGGATTTTCAGATTCTCTTCCATAGTCTTTATTCGTTTTGTTTGTTAATAATCTTTTTCTTGCAGAAAACTTGCATTGCTCGTTTTCTTTTTTCATCTGCAAAATTAAGAATTAATATCCAAACAGCATAACATTTGCGAAAAATAAAGATTCTATTTTAACGATATTAACAAAAATATTTAGCTATAATTACATATTTTGAATTATACATTATACGTTTAAGCCAAAATACTTAACATTAATCTTCCTTTATGGCATCGATGGTGATGGTGAATGTAGTGCCTTTGCCGTACTCTGAATCTACGGTTATCGTTCCCTTGTGTATGTCAACGACTTTCTTCACATAAGCCAGTCCGAGTCCGAAGCCCTTGACGTCGTGACGGTTGCCGGTATGCACGCGGTAGAACTGCTCAAAGATCTTCTTCAGGTTATCTTTCTTTATGCCTATGCCGGTATCTCTGATAGACAGCTTCACCTTGCCGTTTTCATTCCATGTACGCAGGTAAATATACAGCGGCTGGTCTGGCTTGCTGTACTTGATGGCGTTGTCCATAAGGTTGAAGATGACATTACTGAAGTGGGTCTCCTCCACATACACCCTGGAGTCAACGGCCTCCACTTCCGTATATATCTTGCCGCCTGTATGCTCCACACGCAGCGTGAAGGAATTGGCTATACTGTCAACAAGCTCATTTATGTCGAGTTCCTTCATCTTGAATATGCTGCCTTTCTTCCTGTCGAACATTGACATCTGCAGCACTTTCTCCACGAGGTAACGCAGTCGCTTGGTCTCATCGCCTATGATGCCGCCGAGGTGATTGATCATATGCTCAGACTTCGGCACGCTCTTGTCATTGAGCATTTGTGATGCTAACGAAATACTTGAGATAGGTGTCTTCAGCTCATGGGTCATATTGTTGATGAAGTCATTGCGCATCTCAGAGAATCGCTTCTGACGGAATATCACCACGATGGTGAAGATGAACGTGATAAGCAGCACGATAGTGAATATGAGTGCCGGTATCACGAAGTGTACGCTTGAGAAGATATAGTCGTTTATGTCAGGGAAATGCACCGTGAGGTATCCTGACTTTGACGACGGGTCGTTGCGGAAGAGCGTCTGCGTATAGGCTTTGTCCTTGCCTTCATCGCTGTAGTCCTGGCAGCGGTACACTTCCTTGCCGGCGTTGGAGGTCACTGTGAAGTGATAAGGTATATCGATACCATTGTTGAGCAACTCCACGCGTATGTCGTGGTCAAGCTGCTTGAAGTTCACTCGTTCCTTCAATGGTTTGTCGCTGGCGGTGTAGAGTATGCTATATACCACCTCATCGAGCAGGGTTTTCTGATAGACATAGCGCTTGCGCACTATCTCCTGCATGGATTTCTGCGCCTCGGCAATGGTATTCTTGTCCTGCTTTGCCATAAGGTCTTTCTTCATCTTCTGCGGACTCAGCGAGATGGTGCGCAGTTCGAACGATGAATATATGGTGCCGTCGTCGCCGATGACTGAATACTGGTGTGAGTGCTGCACGGGAGCGCCTACCTTGTTACCCAAGGTTGACACTTCCTCATTCTCGATGGCCTTGCGCTCCGTCTCGTTGACGTCTTTCTCAAGATATTGCAGGGTCTCATTGAGTTCCAGGTTATGCGCAGCCTGATAAAGGGCACGTGTGACAGACTCGTCAAACTGCTCCTTCTTCATCTTCACCATCTCTTCGATGTAGGATATCTGAATAAACAACAGACCTACGAAAGAGACACCCATGATGACGGCTATCATCCATATCGTTGATTTTCTCATATTGACTTTCCTCCTAATTATTCTATATTTTCCAACTCTTCATAACGTGGTATGTCTGCCAGGAACTCCCACTTCTGCGTTTCCCCGTTAAGATGCAGGCAGAAATGCTGGTTGCCATTGCTTATGAGCAGATAGCTTACGTGCAGCAGCATATTATATGTCATGACCTGCCTTATGACCTTCTCCGTGACCGGCACGCTCTCTGCCTTATATTCCATAATCATGCGCGGTTTGCGGTCAGAGCCAAACAGTACCGAGTCGCAGCGCAGGCGCTTGTCGCCTACCCGCAGTTCCACTTCGTTAGCCATCAGGGCCTGCGGATATCCCTTTTCGGCTATGAGGTAGTTTACGAAGTGTTGCCTCACCCACTCTTCCGGTGTCAGCGTAACGAAACGATGGCGCAGGCTGTCGAGTACCTCGTGTCTGCCAGCCTGCGTCTTTCGTATCCTTATATCTTTATATTCTGGTAAGTTCACCGTACTGTTTTTTCCTTTGTGTTACTGCTCCAGGCTCTTCAGGTTTCGCTCTAACTGTTCCACCTTGCTTATGCCTACGAGCACGGATGTCACTCCACGCTGCTGCACAACCCAGTTCAGTGCCTTGTCTGCCAACGTCTTACCTTCACCCTTTGCTTCTGCAGCCATCTGCCGGAGTTCTGCCAGCAGTTCCGGCGTGAGCCTGTCGGGTGTGAGGTGTACGCTGTGGGTCATCCTCGAATCTTCAGGTATGCCGTTAAGATACTTGTCTGTGAGCAGTCCCTGTGCCAATGGCGAGAATGATATGAAACCTATGCCATTATCGGCGCAGTAGTCAAGTATGCCTTCTTCTATCGGCGCCCGGTCTATCATATTTATCCTACCCTGATATATCAGCAGTGGCACATCGCGCGCAGCAAGGTATTCCTTAGCTATCTTCAGTGCTTCAAGTGGCCAGCGGGAGATGCCTACATACAGTACCTTGCCTTGCTTCACTATATCTACCAGTGCCTGCAGTGTTTCCTCGAGTGGTGTCTCGGGATCATAGCGATGACTGTAGAAGAGGTCCACATAGTCAAGGTGCATACGGCGCAGGCTTTGCTCTATGCTTGCCATGAGATATTTTCGCGATCCCCAGTTTCCGTAAGGTCCCTGCCACATGTCGTAGCCTGCCTTGGTGGCTATGAACAGTTCGTCACGATACGGACGGAAGTCATCGTCCATCAGTTTGCCGAAGTTTTCCTCTGCCGCTCCGTATGGTGGTCCATAGTTGTTGGCGAGGTCAAAATGCGTTATGCCATGATCGAAGGCATAGTGTGTTATCTCACGCTGACGCTCCCATGGGTCAGCATATCCGAAATTATGCCAGAAGCCAAGGCTTATCTTTGGCAACATGACTCCCGACTTGCCACAACGACGGTACATGGTTTTCTCATTGTCGTACCTGTGCGGACTTGCTATGTATTGTTCACGTAGTATCATAATTCTAAGTTATGAGTTAAGGGACCCTCCCCGTCCCTCCCTGTAATGGAGGGGAAAACGTAAGCTATAGAAGCGCTGAGCGATGAGTGCTCCTTTACTCCTTATCTAAAACAACTAACGGAATGAGTCAGTAAGCAGTTTTATCTCCACCTGTGGAGATATACGCTCGTACAATATATTATATACAGCATCGAGTATTGGCATGTTGACATGCAGATGTCGGTTGATTTCCTTCATACACTTTGTGCCGAAATATCCCTCTGCTATCATCTCCATCTCTATCTGCGCCGACTTCACGCTATAGCCCTTGCCTATCATTGTACCGAAGGTGCGGTTGCGTGAGAAGTTTGAGTAGCCCGTAACGAGCAGGTCACCGATATATACGGAGTCTTCCATGTGACGGTCTATAGGATGTACGCTGGTAAGGAAACGCGACATCTCCTGCAATGAGTTTGCCATAAGTACTGCCTGGAAGTTATCTCCATACTTCAGTCCTGAGCATATACCGGCAGCAATGGCGTACACATTCTTCAACACTGAAGAATACTCTATGCCAAGCACGTCGCTCGATACCTTCGTCTTGATGAACCTACCCTTCAGCACATCGGCAAAGGATGCAGCCTTGTCAAGGTCAGAACAACCTACGGTGAGGTATGACAGTCGCTCAAGCGCCACCTCCTCTGCATGTGACGGTCCACCTATGCAGGCAATATTGTCGTACGGAACATCGAACACTGCATGGAAATACTCTGAGCACACAAGGTTCTCATCAGGCACGATACCCTTTATCGCCGTAACGATGAACTTGTCTCTTATGCGTGCCTTGAGTTTCTTCAGATGATTCTTGAGATATGGCGAGGGAGTCACGAAAACCAGCGTGTCGTAGTTCTGCGCTATATGGTTAATGTCAGACGTGAACTCTATCTCGTTCATATCAAAGTGTACGCTGGTAAGGTACGCCGGGTTGTGTCCCATACGCCTGAACTCCTCTATACGGTCGTCCCTGCGCATGTACCATCCTATATGATGGGTATTGTTCACGACAATACGGGCGATAGCCGTTGCCCAGCTACCACCACCTATTATCGCTATTTTTCCACAGTCAAACATCTATATATTCAAGTTTCGCAAGTACTCTGCGTCTTTGCAGACAGGAGTTCTTTGCAAGCAGAGCGGCAAAGCCACCCTTTACTACCAAACTACTCTGGAAAGCTGAATACCTATATATAATATAAGGTATAACTGCCAGCTATCTTACTTATTGTTCACCTTTTCTATCCAGCCTTCTATGTCAGCCACTGAAGGCTTCTGCATATCAAGCTTATACTTCTTCACGATATCGCCAATCTTCTGCTGCAAGCCCTGTGCCTTCTCATCCTTAATGTTCTGCACGAGGTTGAAGCCTGCCTTACGCAATACAGGCACCCAATCTTCTGCAACGCCGATCTCCGCCCACTCTGCAGGAGTGCTCTGCGGTGTCTTTGCCTCTGGCTTCATCTGTGGGAAGAAGAGTACTTCCTGTATGAAGGCATTACCTGTCATCAGCATCACAAGGCGGTCAATGCCTATGCCAATACCACTGGTAGGCGGCATACCGTACTGCAATGCACGAAGGAAGTCGTGGTCAATTATCATAGCCTCGTCGTCACCCTTGTCGGCAAGCTTCATCTGGTCGATGAAGCGGTTCTCCTGATCGATTGGGTCGTTAAGCTCAGAGTATGCATTGGCAAGTTCCTTACCATTGACCATCAACTCAAAGCGCTCAGTGAGTCCTGGCTTTGAACGGTGCATCTTAGTAAGCGGTGACATCTCAACAGGATAGTCTGTGATGAAAGTAGGCTGTATGAAAGTGCCCTCACAGAACTCGCCAAAGAGCTCGTCAATGAGTTTGCCCTTACCCATGGTCTCATCTACTTCCATGCCCTTCTCCTTGCAGAAGGCACGTATCTCATCCTCTGTCTTACCGTTGCAGTCGAAGCCTGTCTTCTCCTTAATGGCATCAAGGATAGGCAGACGACGGAACGGAGCCTTGAACGATATCACCTTACCGTCTATCTCTGTCTCTGGCTTACCATTCACCGCTGTGCAGATCTCTTCAAGCAGTTTCTCAGTGAACGACATCATCCAATTATAATCCTTGTAGCTTACATAGAGCTCCATACACGTAAACTCAGGGTTGTGGTTCTTGTCCATACCCTCGTTACGGAAGTTCTTGCCTATCTCGTACACACCTTCGAAGCCACCTACTATCAGACGCTTGAGGTAAAGCTCTGTAGCGATACGCATATACATAGGTATGTTGAGCGCATTGAAATGCGTAATAAACGGACGTGCACTTGCTCCGCCTGCTATGCTCTGCAATGTAGGAGTCTCCACCTCTGTATAGCCTGCAGAATCGAGTACGCGGCGCAATGTACGAAGCACCGTTGCACGCTTGAGGAAGGTATCCTTCACTCCATCGTTGACAACGAGGTCAACATAGCGCTGACGATAGCGCAGCTCTGGATCATCGAACTTATCGTATGCCACGCCGTCCTTATATTTCACGATAGGCAATGGCTTGAGCGACTTAGACAGCATGGTGAGCTCCATGGCATGAACAGATATCTCACCAGTCTGCGTACGGAATACATATCCCTTCACACCGACGAAGTCGCCTATGTCCATGAGCTTCTTGAACACCTTGTTATAAAAGTCCTTATTCTCGTCTGGGCAGATAGCGTCACGCTGCACATACACCTGTATGCGGCCCTTTGAGTCCTGCAGCTCCATGAAACCAGCCTTACCCATAATACGGCGGCTCATCATACGACCTGCTATACATACCATGCGGCTATTCTCTGGTGTAGCCTTACCTGGTACGTCATTGCCCTCCTCATCCTTCTCGGTAGGCAGGTCAACGAAATTCTTGATTATCTCTGTAGAGAAGGCATCCGTAGGATACTCCGCTGCCGGATATGGGTCTATGCCCATGTTTCGTAACTCCTGTAGGCTCTCACGACGGCCTATCTCCTGTTCTGAAAGTTCTAAGATGTTCATTACGTAATATATTGTTGTTGTTATTTATTCGAGCGTATTCTGTGCAAAATTACTAAATTTCCACGAAACAGCCAAATCTTTTCACAATTTTTACTTTAGCGTCCCGACTACGAGTACAGTTTTGCAGTTTGACGGCCCACTTCGTTCTGCACGGCTACTCTTTTATGATACCATTTATGATACCAAAGGAGCAAAAACGCTTTCCACTGAGAAATGACTATTTACAGTCGGCTACCGTCCACAGCTTCGCCCCTACATTAAAGCATGACAGAAACGCAACCAATGTCATTTATCTGTTCTTTTCAACGTAAAGAGCAGTGTGCTGATAGATGAATGTTAGGATTTATCAGTATTTAAGGCAAAAAACTTATGATTTTTTTGTTTATGTCGTGAAAATGTTGTAATTTTGCACATTCAGTGATAATAAAAACATCAAATTTCTTAAATTATGGCAGATAGATTATACATCTTTGACACCACCCTCAGGGATGGTGAGCAGGTTCCAGGCTGTCAGTTGAACACCGTAGAGAAAATACAGGTGGCTAAGCAACTGGAGCAGTTGGGCGTTGATGTCATCGAGGCTGGTTTCCCAATCAGTTCTCCTGGCGACTTCAACTCAGTGATTGAAATCTCAAAGGCCGTCACATGGCCAACAATCTGTGCCCTAACCCGTGCGGTCGAGAAGGATATAGATTGTGCTGCCCAGGCTCTACAGTACGCTAAGCACAAACGCATACATACAGGTATAGGTACAAGCCCATCACACATAAAGTATAAGTTCAACTCTACACCAGAGGAGATCATAGAACGTGCGGTGGCTGCGGTGAAGTATGCCAAGAAATACGTTGAGGACGTTGAGTTCTACGCAGAGGATGCCGGTCGTACTGACAATGAGTATCTGGCACGCGTGATAGATGCTGTGACAAAGGCTGGCGCAACGGTATGTAACATTCCTGACACTACAGGATTCCGCACACCGTATGAGTATGGTGATAAGATTAAGTACTTGTATGAGCACGTGGATGCCTTCGCTGCTGGAAAGTCAATACTTTCCACGCACTGTCACAACGACCTCGGCATGGCAACGGCAAATACTTGCGCCGGTGTGCTGAATGGTGCACGACAGGTGGAGGTGACTATCAACGGTATCGGCGAACGTGCCGGTAATACATCGTTGGAGGAGATTGCGATGATATTTAAGACTCACCCTGACCTCGGCATTGACACTAACATCAATACACAGAAGATATGGCCTACAAGCCGTATGGTGTCAACTCTTATGAATATGCCTGTACAGCCTAACAAAGCTATCGTGGGTAAGAATGCCTTCGCACATTCATCAGGCATACACCAGGACGGTGTGCTGAAGAATGCTTCTACATACGAGATCATGGACCCTAAGGATGTGGGTATCGACGAGAATGCAATCGTACTGACAGCGCGTTCAGGCAGAGCTGCACTGAAGCACCGTCTCTCTGTACTCGGCATTGACATAAAGGATCAGGAGCAGTTGGATAAACTGTACCAGAAGTTCCTTGAGATGGCAGACAAGAAAAAGCAGTTGAACGACGAGGACTTGCTCGTACTTACAGGTGCATCTATCAACACTGCTGAGCACCTTGTGAAGTTGGATTCTCTGCAGGTAACTTCTGGTAAGGGAGTTACACCTATTGCTGCAATAAAGCTGAAGATAGCAAACGAAGTGTTTGAGGCTGCCGCAACGGGTAATGGTCCTGTAGATGCAAGTATCAAGGCTCTGAAGCAGATTATACGCCGCCAGATGGAGTTGAAGGAACTTACCATCCAGGCTATCAGCAAGGGTTCTGACGACCTTTGTAAGGTACATGTGCAGGTAGAGCACGAAGGCACTGTTTACTATGGCTTTGGCTCAAATACTGACATCGTTACCGCTACAGTGGAGGCTTACATTGACTGCATTAACAAGTTCAAGGTTGCTAAGCTGTAATCTGCGAAAAAGCGAACTAAAAATCTTATAACACACAATACTCTTAATTCATAATTCAAAAGATGAATACTTTATTTGACAAAATCTGGGACAAGCATGTAGTGCAGACCGTAGAGGATGGTCCTACCCAGTTGTATATCGATCGCTTGTATTGCCATGAGGTGACCACGCCACAGGCTTTTGATACATTGCGTGACAAGGGACTGAAGGTTTTCAGGCCTGACCATGTGTACGCCATGCCTGACCACAATACTCCTTCTGACCAGCAGGAACGTATTGACGACCCTGTAGGACGCAAGCAGGTGGAGACCCTGAAGGCTAACTGTGAGGAGTTCGGCATCAAACACTTCACCATGGGTACAAAGGATAACGGCATCATCCACGTAGTAGGTCCTGAGAAGGGCCTTTCACTGCCTGGCATGACCATAGTATGTGGTGACTCACACACTTCTACACACGGTGCCGTAGGCGCGCTCGCCATGGGTATCGGTACATCAGAGGTTGCTCAGGTGTTGGCATCTGAAACTATACTGCAGTCTAAACCAAAGTCAATGCGCATAAACATTGAGGGTGAATTGCAGCCTGGCGTAACAGCAAAGGACGTAGCACTCTATATAATGGCACAGATGACTACATCTGGCGCAACAGGATATGTAGTGGAGTATGCAGGCTCTACAATCAAGAATATGTCAATGGAGGGTCGTCTGACATTGTCAAACCTTTCTATCGAGATGGGTTCACGTGCTGGTATCATTGCACCAGACGAGACCACCTTCGAATACCTTAAAGGACGTGAGTATGCTCCTAAGGGCGCAGACTGGGACAAGGCAGTAGAATATTGGAAAACTCTGAAATCAGATGATGACGCTGTCTTCGACAAAGAAGTTACATATTATGCCAAGGATATAGCTCCACGTATTACATACGGAACAAACCCTGGTGCAGGTATCGCCATCGACGGCAACGTACCTACATTGGAGTCTGTATCTGCAGAAGAGAAGGCTCAGCTGGAAGCACAGCTTTCTTACATGCAGTTCAAGCCAGGCGAGAAGTTGGAGGGACACCCTGTTGACTATGTCTTCCTCGGCGCATGTACCAACGGTCGTATAGAAGACTTCCGTGCCTTCGCATCAATTGTAAAGGGTAAGAAGAAGGCTGACAGCGTAGTGGCTTGGCTCGTACCTGGCTCATGGCTCGTACGTCAGCAGATTATCGACGAGGGAATTGACAAGATTCTTGAGGAAGCAGGTTTTGAACTTCGTCTGCCTTCTTGCTCAAGCTGTCTGGCTATGAACCCAGACAAGGTGCCTGCAGGCAAACTCTCTATCTCAACATCAAACCGTAACTTCGTAGGTCGTCAGGGACCTGGTGCACGCACTGTACTCGCATCACCTCTGACAGTGGCTGCATCTGCCATTACAGGCGTCATCACAGACCCACGCAAATTCATAGACTAATTCAAAGAGTAGTAGAATCATGGCAAAACAGAAATTCAACATAATTAAGTCAACGTGCATTCCTATCGCTATTGACAATAACAATACTGATAACATCATACCTGCACGTTATCTTGCATTCACAACACGTGACCCTAAATTCTACGGTGATGCCTTCATGCACGACCTGCGCTATGACGCAGACGGAAAACCTGTGGCTGATTTCGTTATGAACAAGCCTGAGTTTTCTGAGGCTCCACGTGAGGGCGTACACGAGATTATAGTAGGCGGCAAGAACTGGGGTTCTGGTTCTTCACGTGAGCACGCTGCATGGGCTATAGCAGGATATGGAGTGCGCGTAGTGATATCTTCAAGTTTCGCTGACATTCACCGCAACAACCTTCTTAACTGCTTCGTTCTTCCTGTGATTGTAACACCTGAGTTCCAAGCCGAGTTGTTCGACAGCATCGCAAAGAATCCTCAGACTATTGTCACCGTTGACCTGCCTAATCAGACCGTCACAAACGAGGCTACTGGCAAGACAGAAAAGTTTGAGATTAACGGCTATAAGAAGTACTGCCTTGAGAATGCCCTCGACGACATCGACTTCCTGCTTGAGAATCAAGACAAGATCGTTGCTTGGGAAAACAAGTAAGGGTATATAAGCATAAAAGAGAAAAGGTGAAGTAAAAACTATCCTGATAGTTTCACTTCACCTTTTCTCTTTTATCTTTTCTCTTTTTCACCTTTCATCTTTCACCTCTCACCTTTCACCTCTCCCCTCCCCCGGTGTATATGTGTTGCGTTTGATCAACGGCCATGACGTAAAAACGCAAAAGATTGTCGTGAAATAAAGAACAGCGAAGGCCTCAGTGAAGCTAATTTACAATTTGGAATTTACAATTAATAATTTAGAAAAGAGGGTGACCATCGTATGAGGTCATCCTCTTTTTTTTCTTTAAAAATGCAAATAACACTGTGCCTATAATAATTTTTTTTATTTTTACTTGGTTTTTTATGCACGTTAATATAAACTATAATTATCACTAAATCAGCTAATTACTAAACAAATAATAATAAAATGACAAAGAAATCATTACTTTTCACATTGCTAGCGGCTTTGTTTATGCCATGGGCAGCCAATGCACAGACAACTGTGACGATTGGGGATGGTACTTCCTCGAACTATTATACCCCAATCGGTACTTATTACAACTATTCCATCACCGAGCAGCTCTACACTGCCGACGAGATTGGAATGGCGGGAACCATTAGCAGCATCGGCTTTTATTATGCTGGTACTGCTGCCAAGGATTTCCCGATTACCGTTTACATGACAAATGTTGACGCCGATGACCTTTCAACTGGTATCAGCCTTGCCGATGCCGACGTTGTTTTCGAGGGTACCTACTCCGTCACTGGAACAGGTTGGATGACCATCACCCTCGACACTCCTTTCGCCTACGATGGAACGTCAAACCTCCTGATTGGCATTAACAAAGGCTATGTCTATTGGTATAGTGGCGGCACCTGGAATCATACCACAACCGAAGCTGTCATGGCTCGTTATTCTAATAACGACAACAATGCTTATGACAACAGCACTGTGCCTGGAACTACAAGGACAGCACGCCCCAACATCCAGATGGAAATCACCCCCGGCGGCGGTTCCGTCTGCGAGAAGCCTTTTTTCTTTGCGACCAATGACGTTACCTCAACATCTTGCGAAGTGATGTGGGAAAGTTCTGATGCGGCCAACATCATCAATCTTCAATACAAGGCTGCCAGCGAATCCGAATGGACTGAGGTGAATGGTTTGACAGGCATGACCTACACCATTACAGATCTTGTTCCTGGCACCGTTTACAATGCCAGAGTTCAAGTGGTTTGCGGTGAAGAAAACCTCAGCGGTTGGAAAACTTTGAACTTCACCACCTCCTGCGGCGCCGTCACCACCTTCCCCTGGACGGAAACTTTCGAAAGCTATGCCTCCGGCGACTTCGTTGACCCCTGCTGGGTGAACGAGCATATCGAAGGCGCTGGAACCCAACTCTTCAAAGTGTACACCTATAGCAATGCAGGCAACGCCACCCATCAGCTGACGCTGCCCGACATGAATATAGGCACACTGACCAAACTTGTGCTGCCCGAAATGACCCTGCCTGCAAACTACGAATTCTCCATCGACATCTATCGTAGTAGCAGCACCTACAACGATAGTTATCCGTCTGAGGGCATTCGTGTCTATGCCAGCGCCAACGGCGAAATCGAAGGTGCCACCGAGTTGGCCTTCATCCCTCGTCACTATGAGGTATCGAATGATGTTATTCCTGCTGAAAGTGCAACAGGTTGGTACACCTACGAACTGCCTATCGGCATGAGCGGCACCTGCTACATCATCCTGCGCGGTGAGAGCCAATATTGCACGGCCACCTATATGGACAACTTAACCGTGAAGGCAATACCCACTTGCCCGAGACCTACCAGTCTGGTCGTGACTGCAAACAGCGTCACCGCCCACGAAGCCACCATCACCTGGACCGAAAACGGCGATGCCACCAACTGGATTGTTGAATACGACACCGTTTCCACTTTTGCAGCTTTCATGACGAAGACAGTCCAAGGACAACCTACCTATACCTTCCAAGGCCTCGAACCTGAAACCACCTACTATGTACGAGTGAAAGCACATTGCGGACCTGGCGACGAGAGCGAATACAGCAACGAAGTCAACTTCACCACGGCCATCGCTTGCCCCGCTCCTACAAGTCTTGCGGTCAATCCCGGCAACTACAGCGCCGCTGTAAACTGGAACGGTACCAGCGAAAGCTACAATGTCAGCTATAGAACGGCCGCCTACGCAGAGGGTATCGTTGAAGAATTCAACAGTTCTGGTGTTCCCTCTGGCTGGACGAGATACTCCGGCCTGGTTGACTCAGTTATTGCTGGCACCCATCAATTGTCAACAACAACTAGCGGTTGGGGTTCAAACACCTATGCCTTGGGCACCTATAATATGAAGCTCAACATCTATGGAGCCTCCTATGTCAAGTATTGGCTTGTGACACCTGAATTCAACCTGAGCCAAAACCTGAGCTTCGACCTCGCTTTGACCGACTACGGCAACGCGGATCCTATCGAACATCCGTTAGCCCAATCTGATGATAGATTCGTTGTTTTAGTTTATGCCGACAGTGTATGGAACATTCTGCGCGAGTGGAACAACAGCGGGTCCGAATACGTCTATAACGAGATTTCCACCGAAGGCGAGAATGTCACTATTGACCTTTCTGCCTTCTACGGCAAGAAGGTGAAGATTGCCTTCTACGGTGAATCGACAAGTTCAACAGAAGCTGATTCAGCCCATGGTGACAACGACCTGCACATCGACAATGTGATTTGCGGAATACCGTACGAAGCCGGCGAATGGCAGACCATCACCACTGCTGAAACTACCGCCACTATTACTGACCTCAATCCTGAGACCGCCTACGAAGTCAAGGTACAAGGCGACTGCGGCGAACTTGATGGTGTGAGCCTTGAGACCGCTATCGTCTCCTTCACCACCCTCGAAGCTTGCCCGGTTCCCCAGAATGTGGAAGTGGACGAGGAAGGCATCACCTACAACAGCGCCACTGTGAGTTTTGACGGCTACAACGACAGCTACAACGTCAGCTATAGAATGGCTGCCCACGCCGATGGCCTCATCGAGCATTTCGATGTATTTGGCGTTCCCTCTGGCTGGACTAGATACACTGGCCTGGTTGATTATGTCCTTACCGACTCCATTCAATTGGCACCGGCAACTGGCGGTTGGGCAACGACTAGTTACGCCTTGGGTCAATACAATATGAAGCTCAACATCTATGGAGCCTCCTATGTCAAGTCTTGGCTGGTGACACCTGAATTCAAGCCTAGCCAAGACCTGACCTTTGACCTCGCCTTGACGGACTATAACAACTCCGATCCTATTGAAAACGACACCTTGCAAGCCGATGACAGATTCATCGTCCTGGTTTATGCCGACGATGCATGGCACATCCTGCGCGAGTGGAACAACAGCGGTTCCGAATACGTCTATAACACCATTTCTGCTACAGGCGAAAATGTCACCATCGATCTTTCGGCCTATTATGGCAAGAAGGTGCAGATTGCCTTCTACGGTGAATCGACATTATCTAGTGACGAGAACGCTGGCGACAACGACCTGCACATCGACAATATCGTTTGCGGCACCCCAGTTGAAGCTGGCGAATGGGAGACCGTTGAAGCCACTGAATCGTCCGTCGTCCTCACTGGCCTCACACCTGAAACCCCATACGAAGTGAAGGTACAGGGCTTCTGCGAGGACATCGAGACCGAATGGACTGAAATCGCCTCCTTCACTACGCTTGAGGCGTCTCCGACTTATACCTTGACCATCAACGGCTACCTGGATGACACTAACGAAGGTGGCTATTACCTCATCGCTTCGCCTGTCACCGTGGAACTTACCAACCATGAAATGACCACTGGCGACTTCGACCTCTATTCCTTCGACCAAGCTGAAGATGATGAATGGCGCAATTACAAAACAGGCGCTTTCTCCAACCTCGAACCCGGCAAGGGCTACCTCTATGCTCATAAGATTGGCGGTGATTTCACCCTCAGCGGAACGCTTTACGACGGCGATGGCACTATCGACCTGGTTTATGACAACGACGCTGTCGATTTCAAAGGCTGGAACCTCGTTGGTAACCCTTGGACCGTGAAAGCTTACCCCAATCACGCTTTCTACACCATGAACGGAGATGGTTCTGGCATCGATGTTACCGTTTATGAAGCAGGTACTGCCGTCGAGCCAATGACCGGTATCTTTGTAGTGACCGAGGGTGAAGGCAATACCGTGACCTTTGAAAAAGAGAACACCGGCAACAAGAGCGCCAACCTTGCCCTCAACATCTCCAACAGCAACAAGCTCGTTGACCGTGCCATCGTCCGTTTCGGCGAAGGCCGTCAACTGCCCAAGTTCCAACTCAACCCGAACCACACCAAGGTCTATATCCCACAGGACAACAAGGACTACGCCCTCGTCAACGCAGAAGCTACGGGCGAAATCCCCGTCAGTTTCAAGGCTGAAACCAACGGCACCTACACCCTGAACGTCTCTGAATCTCTAAATTCTAAATTCTTAATTATAAAGTATCTCCACCTCATCGACCACCTCACTGGCGCCGACATCGACCTGCTCGAAACACCGGCCTACACCTTTGAGGCTAAGACTACCGACTATGCTTCGCGTTTCCGCTTGGTGTTCGCCACGGACAACAACACTGACGATGACACCTTCGCTTACATCAGCAACGGCGAAATCATCGTCAACGGCACAGGTACCCTACAGGTGATTGACGCTACGGGACGCATCATCATGACCCGTCTTGTAGAGACGTCATATTATGGCGTCTCTACCACCAACATGACCCCTGGCATTTACGTGTTGCAGCTCATTCAGGGCAACGACATCAAGACCCAGAAGATTGTTGTGAAATAAATTACATTTTTGTTTTAAAGCATAAACACCTTAAAGAGGGCGGCTAAATAGTCGCTCTCTTTTTTTAAGGCTTGACAAAAGCACAATAAATAAGTATCTTTGCAAGTTATAAATGAAATAGTTAAACACTATGAAAAGGATCTTTTTGTGCTTGCCATTCTTGTTTCTGGCCCTTTTTGCTCATGCCACGGGTCAATCTGGCGATGTGATCTTTATAGACGGTGCTCGCTGGGAATTATTAGGTAAGCCTATCGATTTAGACACTGCGCTCTATCACGACCTGAAAGCCGTGTTGCCAGAAGATCGGTCCATTGTAACTTCGAATTGGGACGGCTACACCGCCTATTGGAGCATTCAGCAGGATATGCTTTACTTGGATAGCGTCAGATGTGAATACTACGATGCCAAGATCCGAGATATGAAAGGCAAGTCCATCCCTTCCAAGACCCTCCTTGGTGTATTCAAAAACTATGTGGTTGGAGATCGCATCGTAGCCAGTTGGCTTACGAGAGAGATTCGTGTGGCCACAGGAAAGGTGGTTTATTACTGGCACGACGCGTTTGAGCGAAACTACGAGGAAGAAATGATGCTCAGCATCGACAAAGGAAAGTTAGCCGGACGGAAGGAATATCACAATTTCATCGCAGAAGGTTTTTCGTTCGACAAGTTCAATCCCAATAGCAGTGATGAAATGCGCGAGATGTTTCCTCTGCATATAGAGCGTTATCCTGAGTTGGCCGATATGGAGCGCATTGTGTTTAGGGTCAAACAGGCTCGTGTTGATGCGAAGGGCAATCTGGTGGATTGCGAAGTTCAAGTGATCAGACCCAATGACAACCCGCTTCTTGCTGCTGAAATAGCCGAATCGTTGAAGGCTTATCATCCTTGGAGAGTGTTGTTCATTAACGGAGAATACAGCACAAAAGGAATCGAAGGATGGACTTTTTCATATCCGTTAGGCAATAAATAAACCACCTAGAAAACTAGTTAAATGAACAAGCAAATCATCATATACGGCAGCCAGTACGGTTCGACCAAGCGGTATGCCGAACAGCTGTCAAAGAGTACGGGGGTTGAAGCCATCAATTACAAAGAAGTAAAGGAGGTTGGTGAATACCAAAGGATTGTCTATCTCGGGGGACTTTTTGCTGGGGGTGTCATGGGACTGAAGAAAATAGTCAGTAAAATGACTTCCAAGCAGGAGCTTGTTTTGGTCACGGTGGGCATGACGGATCCTAATGAAGCGACCTATTTCGAAGGCATCAGGAAAGCACTCAAGGCTCAGCTTCCCGCGCCTTTCTATGACGAAAAAAAGATCTTTCATTTAAGAGGAGCCATCGACTACAGTCAGCTTGGATTCAAGCATCGTTTTATGATGAAGATGTTTCATTCCATGATGTTAAAGAAGCCTGAATCGGAGCTCACCGCTGACGCGAAGGCCATGTTGGAGACCTATGGCAAGCAGGTGGATTTTGTGGATTTTGACGGGCTCAAACCTATTGTTGAGATTATTGAGAAAACGAAATAGGGAAAAAATGGAAAGCAATACGGACTACTTAAATACAATTGAAAAGCTTCAGTTGGAGCCGCATCCAGAAGGTGGCTACTACCGTCAGCTGTATGGCAACGACGCCACAGGCAAAAAGGACATCTCCACGATCTATTACATGCTCACCGGTAGCGACATTTCAGCTTTCCATCGTCTGCACGGCGTGACGGAGATTTGGTATTATCATGCAGGTGAGCCGCTAAACATCTATGTTATCGACACTGAGGGAAATTTGACCGTTCACGAGCTGTCGCCCAAGAGTGAGATGCAGGTGGTCATCCATCCTGAGGAATGGTTCGCCGCCGAAATCCCTTCGAAAAAAGGATTCTGTTTGGTGGGCTGCGCCGTGGCTCCGGCCTTCAGCTTCGAGAACTTCGAGCTTGGGCACAAAAACGCTCTTTTGCAACAGTTTCCGCAATATACTGAAATCATTGGGAGACTCTCATGATGACCCTCGATACTACCAATATGTGCTCGCATTTGCAGAAGAAGCTATTTGATGAGAATGGCGAATACCATCATCTTTGGCTGACCCTGCAAGATGACGAGGAGCTAACTGCCGTGGTTCGCTCGCGACAGCTCCACATCTATCGCAATGGCAAGAAAGTGTTGGTTTTGGCTGGGAAGTCTGGTCCGAAGATTTTAAGGGAAGATCCGATTTGTGAGATGATAGCAGATTAAGCATAGGGAAATGCCCATCCTAATATGAAAACCCGACATTGCATATCGGGGTATGGATGGGTCAAGCAGCCATGTCATGCCGACGTGGGCAGGTGCGATGGCGGGCATCTATGGTTGTGGCATATCATTGTCATCCTTCTTATTATTAAGGCTATGTCACAACAAATGGTTGATTTTTGATGAGAAATAGCGTATAATAATAGTAGGAAATAGTATCACCGAAGGAGGTAATTGGATATGCCTACTATCAAAGACGCATTAGATATTATCGGTAAGTTGACTGTTGCAGAGCAGGAAAGCCTTAAAACAATGCTTTTAAGTCCTGCCTTTGTAAAGTCTTTGAATATTGAAGATTTTGTAGCAAAGGAACGCTTTGCGAATGGTCGTGTATGCCCTCTTTGTGGTTGTATCCATGTAGTTCGCAATGGCCATCGTAAAGATGGTACACAGCGATATGTATGTAAAGATTGTGGAAAGTCCTTCGTGATTGTTACGAACTCCATTGTGTCTGGTACAAGAAAAGACTTGTCCGTATGGGAACAGTATATTGATTGTATGATGAATGGTTTATCCATTCGTAAGACTGCTGTTGCTTGTGGTATTCACCGAAACACTGCTTTCCTTTGGAGGCACAAGATTTTGGATGCACTTCAGAATATGGCAGACGATGTTACCCTTGATGGTATTATTGAGGCAGACGAAACTTTTTTCGCCATCTCGTACAAAGGCAATCATAGCAAGAGTAAGACATTTGCTATGCCACGCAAAGCTCATAA
>JAEEGH010008591.1_pt1 | contig 24064 bp, 26 predicted proteins | sample 9134181 | NCBI WGS metagenome assembly JAEEGH01 (sample SAMN16246544, study PRJNA631951) | gut metagenome | biome: gut microbiome; feature: rumen; material: DP-attached | host: Bos | place: Iran: Karaj | collected 2018-10
TTAATAAGCCGAATTGTAGCAGGACAGTCGCGATTTGCCTCAGTTGGCTAAAAATGACTTTCCTCTTAAAGCATTATCGAAGCATACGAAGAAGTCCTAAATCTAGGGCTAAATCAATGTAAATTAAGTCATCCATAGTGGCACCTTTTTTGTTATAATATTCACAATATGGTTATACGTGAGTTTGAAAACATTTATTTCGACGATACCACAATTTTATTGGCGTTATTTCGACAATATTTGCATTCCTTTAAAGGCATTAAATCTCCTCTTGATATAGAATCCGCTCGCGAAGAACTAAATAGTTTTATTCACGATCCTAATTATCCAATATTTGTGTGTTTAGAAGAACAGGAAATAATTGGTTATATGATTCTTAAAATCGATGGTTGTGTTTGGGTTGAACAAATCTATGTTAAAGAAAACGATAGGCGAAGAGGGGTTGGCTCTGCTTTTTATGAAAAGGCAGAAACAATATCTAAGGGCGACACTCTTTTCAATTATGTCCATCCTAATAATGATGCAATGATTAACTTCCTTAAATCTAAAGGTTATACGGTATTAAATCTCATAGAAATCCGTAAACCTTTTAAAGGCGAAAAGAATAAAACAACTATTAAAGTTGGAAATAATGAATTTGATTATTAAATATTCCATTACACAAATATGTACAATTGTACTTGATAGCGTACACAATTAGTGTATAATATAATCAGGAGGAAAAACTTATGGCAGTTACTAATATTTCTGTTTTGAGAAAAAATCTCTTTAGTTCTATTGATAATGTCATTGAGTACAATGACTCTATCACTGTGAGCACTAAAAAAGGAAACGCAGTTATTATCTCTGAAGCTGAATATAATGCGATGCTAGAAACAATCTATCTAGTTTCTCAAAAAGGACTTGTTGAAAGGATTAAAAGCGGCGAAAAAGAAGATATTTCTAAAATGTCTACTTATAATCCAAATGAAGAGTGGTAGTAATGTGGATTATTAAGTTCACTAAAAACGCTGAAAAAGATAAAAAATTACTTAAAAGCGCTGGATTAGAAGATAAAGTAAAGAAATTATTAAATCTTATCGCTCAGAATCCTTTTCAAAATCCACCTAGTTACGAAAAACTTGTTGGCGATTTGCAAGGTTATTATTCTAGAAGAATTAATCTACAACATCGATTAGTCTATAAAGTTCACGAAGATATTAACACAATCGTTGTCCATTCAATGTGGTCACATTACGGAGATAATTAGGAAAGATCGGGAAACCGGTCTTTTCTATTTGCTGAAAAGTTTATTGTGCCGTCAATGGTTTTCAAAAATAATCATATAGAAGGCAATAAAAAAATCCCCGCCTTCCCGTTGCTAGAATTTGGGGAAACACCCGAAGGTGTATTGCACAAACTATGACCACTTTCGACATTAAAATTGTTTTTAACTAGTCTTTCACGGAGGACTATAGTCAAAAGATTAATGTCTATTACTTAAACTATCTTAGTAGTTCGTTTTCATAGATCTGCTCTCTTCTCTGCGAGTATTATTGCATAGTGAGTATCACAAAAGTTCCACACTGACTAATAAAAATTTCAATTTTCTCTTATTATTTAGTAAAAAATATGCATTTTTCTTAGATTTAATATCTTTTTTTTCTATAATAAAAGGCTCAATTAATATAGGGGGTTTCTTATGAAAAGAAGAAAACTGATATTTTTAGGATTAATGCTTAGCGGGTTAATCCTCTCTTCGTGTGGCCATAAACAAGAGCCAGCAAAACCTGTTGAACCAACTTATTTAACAGTTAGTGAAGCGGTTGCTTTAGCTAATCAAGTGGGAACAGAAGGCACTAGTGAAAAGCAATATGTAACAGGAACAGTAAAAAGCATTAGCAATCCTACATATGGCGAAATGTATATCACTGATGGCGTTAAAGACTTATATGTCTATGGCGTTTATTCAAGTGATGGCACAACAAAATATAGCGATCTAACAACTAAGCCATATACGAATGATGAAGTATTCTTATATGGATTTGTGAAAACATATAATGGTAATCCAGAGATGGGACAATCTTGGTTAATGAAAATGGTGTCTCATCAAGATGATGTTGATGTTCATGATTATGAGTCAATGAATATTAATAACGCTAGAGGGGCAGCAAATAATAGTAAAGTCCTTGTTCAAGGAGTTGTTGCCACAATTACCTACTCTAACGGCAAAGTTCCTAGTGGTGTTTATCTCGTTGATGATACTTCTTCAATTTATGTCTATAGTCCAGAGATTGCTGGAAGAGTGGAAGTTGGTGAAGAAGTTAAAGTCGCTGGTACTAAAACCGAATACATCCTTGAAAGCGAACTTGGCTTTGCTCAAACATTTGGCTATCAAGGTTCTATCCAATTAGATAAGGCAATCTTTGTAAGTTCTTTAGGAAAGAATAAAGATTTCTTAAAGAGTTGGATACAAGAAACAACCATGAAGAACATCATGGATACTCCATTAACAAATAACATTACAACTTTAATCCATAAAGTTACCGCGATTGTTAATAAAGTTCCTGGTACAGGATTTGTTAACTATTACATTAATGATTTAGATAATGAAACAGGCTCATACGTATACACATTATGTAATGGAAGCGATTTCAATTACTTAGATGCATATGATGGAAAGATTTGCACAGTCTATGTCGCTGTTCATAACGCAAAATCAACAAACTCTGGTATCTTCTATCGTTTAATGCCAATCAAAGTAGAAGAAAATACAACCTTCTCTATGACTGATGAACAAAAAGCACAATTTGCGTTAGATTATTACGCTTCTAAACAATTCTTAGCGGAATATAGTTCTGATCCATCATTAGAGTTACTTACTTCTATTAGTAATGAATATATTCCATTTAGTGATGTTACAGTTGCTTATACCTCTAATAGTGAGTTAGTTACTTTTAATGAAGAAAACGACAAATTAGTTATGCATATCGCTAACGGTGTTGCTCAAGTTAATGTCACTATGACAGCAACATATAACGGAGTTACTGTTAATAAAGTCATTTCCTTTAAAGTTATTGATTCAGTACTTCCTGAAACAGAATCTATCGCTGATGTGATTAACGAAGAAGACGATACTTCTGTTTGTGTTAAAGGAATCGTTATGTCCTCATTAGTGAATCAAACTGGATTCTATATCAATGACGGAACTGGAGTTATCGCAGTTAGAACCACTAAAGAAGAGATGGAAGGAATTGCCATTGGTAATGAAGTAGTAATGGAAGGTAGTAGAAAACATATCGTCAAATCAGGATCTAGTAACGTTGGCCAATCCTGTATTGATAATGCGACATGTGTTGTTAACTTATTTGGCAACCATCCATATGATAAATCAACATTTATCACTAATAAGACATTCGATGAAATCGTTACTAGTGAAAAGAATAAACAAGCAACAGAAGATTTAACATGTAATGTCTATGTTGCTAAATGTCATTTAAGAAAATCAGGTTCTCAATATTCCACAAACTATTATTTGAGTAATGCCGCTCATGATAAAGAATTCTCGCTCTACGCTGGTAGTGGTACTCAATATTCAGCGTTTGATGCTTTCAGTGATGACCGTGAAATCACTGTTGAATTCATGCTTGTTGATTGGAATTCAAAAAGCGAATATAGAGCGTGTATCGTTTCTGCAAGTGATGGAACAACCACAATCTTAAATACACTTAATTTTCAATAAGCATTGATAAAACGAAAATAAGTCGTCCATTTTGGACGGCTTTTTTCAATTTTATTACATGAAATATTTGGGTTTATACCATTAGGTATTTTCTCCACTTTATAATAAAAACAGAAGTAGAGGTGCTTTATATGAAAAAGATGTTTGCTTTTCCTATTCTCATTCTTCCTTTTGCTTTAACAAGTTGCAATTGGTCAAAACTCATTGATAAATTCACTCCTAAAAGAGAAGGAGTAACTTTTGCAGAATTTCGTGCTGCTGCTGAAAAAGCTGACAAAAAACCTAGAAATTATACCGGTTTTATTTGTTCTGGCGAATTTCCAGATAGAAACGTATATCTCGACCCTACTACAATTTACTTTTCAGAATTAGAAGAAAAAGAACAAAATCCTGCTACTTGGCAAGAAGAGACATCTATTGAAATGTTTAAAATGTATTCACTAAGCTTAAAAGCTTGTCTTTTGTCACCGAGAGCAGATGACGACATCTTTTACATATATGATTATGGATTTAAATATCTATCTGATGTAAATTACTATGGCTACATTGTTGAATTTAATAGTGATGGCATTATGGTGGATCATAGACAAGGCCATGGTGATGATGAAAAACATGTCCATTTCAAATGGATAGGTGGACCAGATCATCCAACCGATTAAACCGAATAAATAAATACCGTCTTGAAGACGGTTTTTTGTTACAATTATTTTATGAACAAAATAAGAGAATATCTTTTATCTGAGCAAGATATCAAATATCGAAACTTTACTTTGCCTTTAATTCCTAATGTTGATGAAAAGACATTTATTGGAGTTAGATTACCAATCATTAAGAGATACGCAAAAGAATTATCAGAAAAAGATAGATTAGGATTCTTAAATGATCTTCCTCATCAATATCATGAAGAGAATATTTTGCATGCGTTTATTCTTTCAAATATGAAAGACTATAATACATTCCTTAACTATGTTAATGAGTTCTTACCATATGTTACTAACTGGTCAGTTTGCGACACAATTTGTAATAAGAACTTAGTTAAATATAGACCTCAGTTAATTAAAGAAATATATAAGTGGTTAAAAAGCGATGAACTATATCGCGTTAGATATGCGGTTAAGTGCTTAATGAATTATTATCTTAGTGAAAACTTCGAAGAAGAACACTTACTTAGAGTAAGGGAAATCAAACTAGATGATTATTATGTAGAAATGATGATCGCGTGGTATCTTGCCACTGGTTTAGCAAAGAACTATGAATCGTTTGTTAAAGTTATCGAAGAAAACTGGTTTAGTAAGTCCATCCACAACAAAGCTATTCAAAAGGCAGTGGAGTCATTCCGCGTAAGTGAAGAACACAAACTATATTTAAAAACTCTCAAAATCAAATAAATAAAGGGGAATTATATGACACAAAAAGAAAGAATGCTTAAAGGCCTTATCTATGATCCAAGTGATGAGGAACTTTTAGCATTAAGAAAGAAATCGCATAAACTTTGTTTAGAATATAACAATACAACTGAAGATGATTTTGAAAAAAGAGATGCAATTTTAAAAGAATTGGGCATCAAATTAGGGAAGAACGTTTATCTTCAAGGTCCTATTTATTTAGACTATGGATGTTTTATTTCTATAGGTGATAATTCCTACGCGAATTTCAATTTAACTGTGTTAGATACTTGTCCAGTTACCATTGGTAAAAATGTTTTTATGGGAACAGGTGTTAGTATAGTTACTCCATTGCATCCATTTAGATATCAAGAAAGAAATTTATATCAAAAACAAAACGGTCAAATGACCGATGATGAATATGGAAAGCCCATTATAATTGAAGACAATTGCTGGATTGCTTCTAATGTAATAATTGTTGGTGGAGTCACAATAGGAGAGGGTTCTGTTATAGGCGCTGGTTCAGTAGTGACTCGTTCTATTCCTAAGAATTCTTTAGCGGTTGGCAACCCCTGCAAAGTAATAAGAGAAATAACTGAACAAGATAAAATCCCTGATTTATTAAAATAAAGTTAAAGCCGCAAAAGTGCGGTTTTTTATTTCTTTCATTTTTTTGTCGTGTTTATCGAATTAAAAAATCATTTATTAAATACTTTGCTATAATTTGATTAGAAAATAAGCGAGGAGATTACTTATGTGTTGGGCGCTTAAAAAATGTTGGTACCGCATTAACCAAAAGATTCTAAAACTTGGTTTATGTTTTATGAACTGGAAAGAACCAACTGTATTTGATGGTGAAGGTGCTGTTTTACAACTACCCGCATTCATTAAAAGAAAAGGCATTAATAGAGTACTTATAGTTACCGATAAAGGTTTAATGAGTCTCCATCTTTTAGATCCATTATTTTTAGAACTTCAAAAACAAGGTATTTATTATGTCGTCTATGACGATGTCCAACCAAATCCAACAATTCCTAACATTGAATGTTGTAAAGATGCATATATCAATCATAACTGCCAAGGTATTATAGCCTTTGGTGGTGGTTCACCAATGGACTGCGCAAAAGCTGCAGGCGCAAGAGTGGTGAAGCCAAAACAATCAGTAAGAAAAATGAGAGGATACCTTAAGGTAGGAAGAAAACTTCCTCCATTCTTTGCTGTACCTACAACTGCAGGTACTGGTTCTGAAACCACATTAGCCGCAGTCGTGACCGATCCAGAAACACATGAAAAGAACGCAATTGCGGATATGGCGTTACGTCCAAAATATGCAGTATTAGATCCTGCTTTAACAATAGGTTTACCTCCACACATCACAAGCACAACAGGTATGGATGCACTTACACACGCTGTGGAAGCATATATAGGCAAAAGCAATGTTAAATCTACGATTAAATACGCAGAAGATGCGACAATCTTAATCCATCAAAACCTCGAAAGAGCGTACCACAATGGTAAAGATATGAACGCTAGACACAATATGCTAAAAGCATCATATTATGCAGGTTGTGCATTCACTCGTGCGTTCGTTGGATATGTACACGCCATCGCACATAACTTAGGTGGTATGTATGGAACACCACATGGTTTAGCGAATGCTGTCATTATGCCATATGTTCTTGAATGGTATGGAAAAGCCGCTCATAAGAGATTGGCAAAACTTGCAGATATCATTGGTATTACCACTAAAGAAATGACTGATGAGCAAAAAGCTAATGCCTTTATTGAAGAAATCAAACGTATGAATAAAGAAATGAATATTCCAGAGAAGTTTGATTTTATCAAAGAAGAAGATATCCCATTATTAGTTAAGAGAGCGCTTAAAGAAGGCAATCCAGGTTATCCAGTTCCTAAGATTATGAAACCTGAAGATTGCGAAAAAGTAATCCGTCAGCTAATGGCGTAATCTTTAATAAATTTAAAACATGTCGTCCTATTATGGGCGACTTTTTTCTTCTCTTTTACATTAGTAAGTATATATGATATCATATATGCAGAAAGGAGAACATTATGGCATCAAATCATATTGCTTACATCAGTAACTACAATAAGAACAAATATAAAATGTATCAGTTTCGTGTGAAGAAAACTGATAATGAATTGATCAATAAGTTAGATAACATTCCTAATAGGAACAGCTATATCACCAGTTTAATATTAGAAGACATCGATTCTAGTGTTTTAACCGTTAAGCAAATCAAGGAACGCATTAAACCAATAATGGCTAAACATAAGGTTGAAGATGTCTATCTATTTGGTAGTTATGCTAGAGGCGAAGCAAATAGTCATAGTGATGTAGATCTATATTGTTCTTCTGGTGACATTAAAAATCTTTATGATGAAGTTTCTTTTACTGATGAATTGGAAACTGCATTAGGTAAAAAAGTTGATGTTGTATTTATTGGTTCCCAAATGCATGACTACTTTAGAGAACAACTAGAGGAGGACATGATAGAATTGTGTTTAGGACAAAAGAAAAAGAAATAATATCTTTTTATTAAAAAAGCCACCTTCTGGTGGCTATTATTTTTATTCAACTATTCAACTGGTTCAAGGAACGGTTCAAATGCTTCTGCGAACAAGTGACCTAATAATACTTCTGATTCACTATCGTAGTGGCATTTATCAATGTTACCCCAAGGTTCTTGATCGGTGTGCATTCCCGCTTCAATTGTATCGATGAGAATATTCAAATCGCTTTCTGCGGCAAACTTTACTTTTTCTTCATTTACCTCAGGACTGTAATCCCAAACATCTCTATCCGGATTTACTTTCGCATCAATAAATGGTAGTCCTTCTTTACGAGAATACTTAGCGAGGTCTTGTCTTAAGTTACCAACAAATGTTTCTAAGTTTTGTTTATAAACATTGTAGTATCCTGGATAAGAATCCCCTTCACCTTGCATCCAGCAGAATGCCTTGATTGTTGGGGAATATCCTTTATCTTTCAAATTTTTAATTTGCATATCGATGTAATTAATCATCTTTGGATACATCGAATTTCTCTTATCAAGCCAGTCGCCTTTTAGTGATGAACCACCGCAGGCAAATTTAATAAGGAATAATTTGTTCGCGTATTTTTCATGCATTGCCTCTGCAATACCAATTTCCGGTCCAAATGTTCCGGATCCATTGCCTTGACCTAAGGCCACTCTTACGAAATTGTTGCCTCTGGATTGATTTTGACTAACACGACCAGTGACTTGTCCTAAGTCATTCCATGTTAATGTCCAACAATCATAGGCTATTTGTATATCTTTATAGCCCATTTGGTATTCGGAGTATTTTTCCACTCCATTATCTTCCCAGTTCATAATCTCATTAGAATGGGTACAACCAACTCCGTTGGATTGTCCAGAAATAATAACTACATCTACAGGTTTCATATTTTTTGTTCGATTACAACCAACACCTGAAAGCAAGAAGGGTGCTAGAAGTAAAAATCTAAGTGCTCTTTTCATGCTTTTATTTTAATTCCCTCTTTAGTAAACAAATAGTGGAAACAATAAACAATTTACTCAAATTTAATAAACAAGAAAAAAGGACTCTTATTGAGTCCATTATTCTATTTTCTCTTTCTAAGTTTTTTCTTAGGAGCCCATTTCTCTAAGATTCTTGGATAGTATTCTCTCCAAATGTTTTTGACGTGCTCTTTGGAATAGAAATCAGAGATGACTTTACTACCTTTGGAATATTTATCGTAATAAGCTTTATCGCTGGCGAGTTTCTTAACTTGTTCATCGAATTCATCGACATTTTTACCAATCGCGTAGCATTCTTTATCTTTAAATAAGATTTCTTCGTATAATTCTAAGTCTCTTAATAAGACAGGCTTGAAGGAATTAACCGCTTCTAAGATAGCCATTGGGAATAATTCGGATAATGATGGCATGAATAATAAGTCACACATATTGAAGATTCCGTTCATTTCCACACGTGGAATGATACCGATGAACTTCACGTTTTCTGGAGGATTATCCATGATTGCTTTAAGTTCTTTATAACCATCGGTCATCTTACCAAAGGAGAATCCACCCGCCCAGACAAACATCTTATCAGGATTGCGTTTAGCGACTTCTACGAAGTCCACAACACCTTTTCTGGTTTGTACTTGGCCACAGCCCATAACCACGAATTTATCATGTGGGATGTTATATTTATCTCTTAATGCCATTCTTTCTTCTTCGCTGATTTTGTGGAATTTTTCATGATCAACAAAGTTTGGAATGTATGTGATGTTTTCCCTTTTAATTCCAAGATCCACAAGTGGTGGAATAAATGATGGATTAACAACGACTATTTCATCCGCTTTACGATATGTGCCAACAACATATTTTTTGAAAACCGCAAAGAAGAGTTTGTTCATTTTTAATGAACCATCAAGTGTGGATGGGATGAAGTGAACATATGCCACGTTAACGTGATGTCTATTGAATCTCATTCTGTATTGAGGATTCACTGTGTGCATATGATAGATTTCAAAATTACCTTTTTTGGAATTGACTTCCACTTCAAAGATATCGTCACATTCTCTGACTAAAGCAACTTGTTCTAAGTAGGCACTTCCAACACCTTGACCATCAACTGATGTGGCTTGTGAAAGCATATTAATTCTAATTTTGTCCATAATTTAAGTTCCTAACTCGTAATTAACATTATATATGAACTTAAGAAATTTACTAACTCTCTTTTACATTATTGAATTTATTCAAACTCTTCACAGAAATCACTTTAAGTGATATAGTTTTTAGTAAGCAGCCGAATGAATAAAGTTCGAAGTGATCAGAAGATCGCTTTTTAATTTTTATAAATACGCCAAAAGTGTATTTATAATCTTGAAGACTTCATTTATAATGAATAGAGTAAGCATTTATGGGAAAAAGAATTCGCCTTATTAAAATCATTTCATTCATCATCATCCTCGTGGAGATTGTTTTAATCGCGGGCTTCTCAATTTTCTACTTTACCAATTTATTTGGAATGCAAGAAAAGTTCTCCCCACAATCAGTTGTTTTAGCGGCCACAATCTTAGCCACAATTGACTGTATCTTTGTCTGGTCAATTTCTATTTCTGTTGCTTCCTTAAGACACAAGACCGACTTACACGCTGCTGAAGTTATTGGTAGTGATGTTCAAGAAGCATATAACTTCGCAATGATTGGTTTAGCGGTTACCGATAAAAACGATAACGTCTTATGGACCAATGATTTATTCAAAAACCGTCACATCGATATTATCGATACCAATATCTTGGCCTGGCAACCAGAATTAAAAGTCCTTAAGGACATGAATAATACTGGTGGCGATAAAGAAGCCAAAATTACATTTAACTCCCGTACATATGATGTCAAACTCCTCATTGAAGCGGGCTTATGGATCTTTAAAGATGTCACTGATTTTGAAGAAAGTTATAACTACTCCAAAGACCAAGCACCAGTTGTCGGTTTATTAATGATTGATAACTACGATGACGTTGTTCGTGGTGATGATGACTTCAACGATACCGCGACAAAAGTTAAAAACGTTATCTTTGCTTATGCAAAAGAATATGGTGTCTTATTAATCAAGATTAAGAGTGACTCCTATTCCATGCTTTGCAACTACAAGAACTATATGCGTATGCATGAAGATAACTTCTCCATCATCGATAAAGTTCGTGAAGTCTCTAGTGGTACAGATATGCCATTAACATTATCCATTGGTATGGCTAGAGAATTCCCAGACTTCATTAAACTTAACGGTTTAGCCAAAGAAGCTGTGGATATCGCTATGTCTCGTGGTGGTGACCAAGTGTGTGTCGCTGTCCATGGTAGTGAAATGGAATTCTATGGTGGTAAGACTGAAGCACAAGAAAAGAGAAACCGTGTTAAAGACCGTGTTCTTGCTGACTCCCTTATCGCTTTAATTAGAGCCTCATCCAATATCTTAGTTATGGGTCACGCCATGATGGATATGGATGCTTTAGGCGCATGTTTAGGTATTAAATCTATTTGTAATAGATTAGATAAAAAATGTCGTTTAGTCGTTGATTTAAAGAACACCGAAAGTAAAACTAGAGCGGCATTCACCTCCTCCTTCTCTAAAGAAGAAGTTGAAAATATCCTTGTTTCACCAAGTGGTGCTTTTGATGCGATTAACCCAAATACATTATTAATCGTTGTGGACGTCCATATTCCGTCTATGACTATGGCTCCTAAACTATTAGAAAAAGCTACAAAGATTGTCGTTATCGACCATCATAGACGTGCCGAAGAATATATCGATTCTCCTGTCTTTAACCATATTGATCCAGCCGCATCATCTACATGTGAAATCATCGCTGAATTTATTAGATTCTCATCAATCAATCCAAAGATTGACATCTCACCAATTTACGCGACCATTATGATGTCTGGTATCTTCCTTGATAGTAACCACTTCAAGAGCAAATCCACAGGTTTAAGAACATTCGAAGCATGTACTATTCTAAAAGAATATGGTGCGGATAATGCCACCGCTGATGATTACTTAAAAGACGACTTTGAAGAATATAAACAAGTAACAGAATTAGTCGCTAGACTTGAACACCCAGCATATGGTGTTGTCGGTGTCTTTGCTCCAGAAGAATTAATCGTTGATGAAGCGGCAATTAGCAAAACCGCTAACCAATGTATGAATCTTAAGGGGAACCACGTTTGTTTCGTGGCTGCACACATCTCCGCGAAGAAAGTTAAAGTCTCCGCGAGAAGTGATGGTTCTGTTAACGTGCAATTATTAATGGAAAGACTTGGTGGCGGTGGTGGTCACTTCGCCAGTGCTGCAGGTATATTCGAAAACAGTACAGTTGATGAAGTTAAAGAAGCAATCTATAACGTCATTCAAAAACACTTATCCGAAGCTACTGCAGATGCTGCTGCTCGTAAGTTCGAAGGAGTTATGGAGGAATAGTTATGAAAGTAATCTTACTTAAAGACGTCAAAAACGTTGGCAAAAAAGATCAAACTGTTGAAGTCAGTGATGGTTACGCACAAAACTTTTTATTCCCACGTAAGCTCGCTGTCCAACTTACCAAAGGTAGTAGCCAAGTTTTAGCCAATCAAAAAGAAGCCGAAAAACAATTATTTGATAAAAACCAAGCGGAAGCTCGTGAAGTTGCAAAACAACTCGAAGGCATCACTCTCGAATTCAAACTCAAGAGTGGTTCTAACGGCCGCTGCTTCGGCAATGTTTCTTTGAAACAAATTGAAGAAACTTTATTAGCGAAATATAAGATTCAAATCGATAAAAGAAAATTCTTAGATAAAGGTCCATGTGATTCATTTGGAGTTTATAAACTCCGTATCGAATTATTCAAAGGAGTTATCGGAGTTATTAATGTTCATATAGGGGAGGAAGTAAAGTAAATGGCGTATTCTAGACAAGTTAAACCTAAAGTCGCTAAAAGCGATCTTCCTTATAACGAACAAGCTGAACAAGCGTGCTTAGGTAGTGCTTTACTTAGTAAAGATGCGATGTATTCCGTTCTTTCTTCTTTGAAAGAAGATGATTTCTTCGAAGGAAGACATCAACTCATTTATCGTGCGATTGATAATTTACGTGTGCGTGGTGTGAACGTTGACACACTTACATGCGCAGAAGAATTATTAAATCTCAAAGAACTCGATAATATCGGTGGTGTTGAATACTTACAACTTTGTTGTGATTCCATGGTGGCCTTTGCTAACCTTGAACACTACATCAATATCGTTAACGATCAATCAACATTAAGAAAATTATTACAAGCGATTCGTGAAATCGATTACAAATATCATTCTGAAGAAATCGAAAATATTAATGACTTCATCTTGAAAGGTGAAGAAATGATTAAAGACGCTACTGAAAGAAGAAGAGTTGCTTCCTTTAAGCCAACCAAAATAGTGGCTCCAGAAGTAGAAAATTTAATTAAATCCACAAAAGAATTAGGCGAAGACGAAGTCACTGGTTTAAATACCGGTTATGAAGATATTAATAAAGTTACTCAAGGTTTCCAAATAAATAACTTAGTTATCTTAGCGGCGCGTCCTGCTGTTGGTAAGACCGCTCTAGCGCTTAACTTTGCTTATCGTGCTGCTACACGTGCGAAGAAACCAGTCGCTATCTTCTCATTAGAAATGAGTAGTGAATTATTAGTCAGACGTTTAATCGCTAGTGAATCTTTGATTCCTTTAAAGAATCTTTCCACTGGTCAATTAAACGGTGAACAAAGATTAAAACTCTCCGACGCTGTTAAACGTGTCGGTGGTGCACCAATATATATTGATGACACTCCAGGTAATAAATTAATGGATATCATCGCTAAGAGTAGAAAACTTCAAGCTACTGAACCAGAACTCGGTTTAATCGTTGTCGACTACTTAGGTTTAGTGGAAACATCTGGTAATAAAGGCGATTCCCGCCAAGAAGAAGTCCGTAAGATTTCTCTTGCCTTAAAACAATTAGCCATGGAATTAAAAATTCCAGTGTTAGCGTTATCTCAATTATCTCGTGATGTTGAAAAACAAAATAGAAAACCACAATTATCTGACTTACGTGATAGTGGTTCTATTGAACAAGACGCTGACGTAGTTATGCTCCTTCACCGTGAAGACTACGGTAAAGAAAGCAAATCCAATAAATACGAAAACAAGAAACTCGACGAACTTACACCAGAAGAACGTAAGAAATTATCCATGGGTCAAAAGCATCAAATGCTTACTGAATCCATGTCTGGTGATGCCTCTTACGTTGATGTAATCATCGCTAAGAACAGAAACGGTCAAACAGATGTCGTTCCATTGTTCTTCTATAAATCCTATGGTCGTTTTGATACTCCACCAAAAGAATGGAAAGAACAAATGAGAGCTTTATCTCAAATGGATTCCGGCGACTAATAATATGCGCTTCAACATCATCTCAAGCGGAAGCAAAGGCAACACCTCAGTTGTTATATATAAGAAAACAGCGATTCTCATTGATATGGGAGTCTCTTTTTCATGCTTAGAAGATGGTTTAGCGGAAGTTAATCTCAAACCAGAAGATCTCACCGCGGCTTTATTCACTCATAATCATAGTGACCATATAAACGGCATTAGATTTCTTTCTCCAAAGATTATGTACGCTTTAGAAGGTACATTACCTGGAACATTAACAAATGTTATTGAACTCAATAAAGAGTTTGAAATTGGAGACTTCAAGATTACCGCTTTTAAGACAAGCCATGACGCGATTAATCCTTGTGGATATCTTTTAAAGGCGGGAAGTGAAACTCTTGTCTACATGACTGATACAGGCTGTTTCTTGGAAGAAAATCTTCCATTAATCAAGAACCCAACATATTTAATTATTGAATCTAACCATGATATCAAAATGCTATTAGCCACAAAGCGTACATATGAATTAAAGAACCGTATCCTTTCGGATGTCGGACATTTATGTAACGAAGATAGTGCAATTGCCGCAACTCAAATCATCGGCAAGGATACAAAAGAAATCATTTTGGCGCATTTATCCGAAGAAGCAAATACTCCAGAGATGGCGTTATCAGCTTACTTAAAAGTATTCAAACACTTTGGCATCAATAGTGATGATTATCAAATTAGATGTGCCCATCAACATCACTCCACAATAGGAGGACACGCTGATGAAGATTAAGATTTTTGCCATAGGCAAGATAAAAGAAAAATACCTCAAAGATGGTATTAATGAATATTTAGAAAGAATCAAACCATATTCAAATATTGAAATTATCGAAGTTAACGATGAACCAATTGTTGATAATCCACATCCTTCCGAAATCAAAAAGGCAATTGATGTGGAAGGTAGTAGAGTCATTAAACTCTTAAAGCCAAATGATTGTCTCATCGGTTTAGATTTAAATAAGAAAGAAATGACGAGCCCCGAATTCGCTGAATTCTTAAATAAGAAGTTTGTCTCAGGTGGTTCTAATATTTCCTTTGTCATTGGAGGTTCATATGGTCTTAGCGATGAACTAAAACAAAGATGTAATGATTCAATATCATTGTCCAAAATGACATTCTTACACCAAATGACCAGACTCATCTTACTTGAACAAATCTATAGGGCTTTTAAAATAAATAGAAACGAGACTTACCACAAATGATTTACGAAGAATTCAAACAATATAAATTAGAGATGGATAAGAATAATCCATTCTGCAATCACTATATCCTTAATAGTGGTGAAGACTTTTACATTGAACCAGTATTCTATACTCAATTAAAAGGCTTTAAAGATAGACATACTGAATCAGACTATAACCGCATTATCAATCATATGATTGAGATTGTGAAAAAGAATAAAAAAGTCGTTTTTGTGGGTAACTTTGAATTCCCTCAAACAGAAGTGGAAGGCTATATTTTCTTAGAAGTAACTGATGTTACTGATCCTTTAAAAATCTTTGTCGAAGACAAATCCCGTGGTTCCGACTACGGAGATTAATCATAAAGTTTATTAAAAAAACATTTTGTTTACGTGCGCAAACGCGCTATTATTTTTCTCGTGTGCAAAAAACGAAAGGAAATATATAGCTATGAAACTAAATAAAGTATTGATGGCATCAGGAATTGCTTTATTAGCCATCGGTGGAACTTTAGGTGCAGTTATCGCTTCTCATAATGCTATTTCAGTAAGCCGTACCGCTGCTACTGCAAAAACAATTACATTTGATGAAGCACATTACAATCCATTCCCAGGAACCAATCACTATGGTGAATTCAATGTCTATCCAGATGATGCGGATCCAGTGGAATTCTGGTGTGGAACATACTGCGATGACTGGAAAGAAGCTTACTTCGGCAATGGTGCAGATGGTTTCTTCATTAGAACACTTGGTAGTGTCGCTCCAACAAGCACAACTAGTGAGTTCGAATTAAGATTCCGTATTGGTTTAACCAATATGACATCTTTCTCATTCACCTTTGGTAACTTATCCGCTGATACAAGCATTACATTAGGTGTCGGTATCTATTCTTGGCTTGAAGCAGGACGATACTATGATCAAGTTGATAGAACAGAATATGCTAATCAATTAACAGGTATTGATGAAGCTACATTCACCTTTGATATCACTTCTAAAAACTATGAAAAACAAATTGATTTATTAGAAGTTGAATTCATGCTTAATAACTATCAAGGCATTACAGGTGCTGAAGGCTGCTACTTAAAATCACTTACCGCTAACTGGTCTTGCTAATTAGATAAAACAAAAAAGAAAAGGAATCGATTGCCGATTCCTTTTTTATTACTCTGTAATAATTAAGATTGTTGTGTTGGAGATAACTTTCTCATGGATAACCACATGATTCTTAAGCCAAACAAGACGATGAAGGCTAAGCCTGCGGCTGCTGACCAGAAGAAGCCAACTGCCATTGCGAGGAGTGCTGGTGCGACGCAGCAGATCCAGGAAATCTTTGTGGTAATCCAGAAGGTGAGACCTCTGTTTGGATTTGCTTTACCACGGGTTAATAAGAAGATCATTAAGCCCATGAAGACACCTAACACTAAGTAGATGCCATAGTACATACCGGAGTTAATCCAGAATGTTTTCACTCTTTGGTTGATGTATGCATCATTGAAGACTGCTTTCCAGTTTGCAAATGAAGCATCGACATATGTCTTATCATTCACGTTGATTTCTTTACCTTCAACAGTGGTGACTTTATCTAATAAGTTTTCAAAGTCAGCGTGTTTCCAGTCCAATCCAGAATATGTGCTGGTAGAACCAGTAGTGGTATTTACTTTGTAGATGACTGAGTAAAGACCTTGTTTATATAAGAGAAGGTAAGAAGGAATGTAGACACCTTTCTTCGCATCAACTTCTGTATGAACTTCGGAGTTATAGATTTCATCTGTACCGAGAACATATTTTTGTGCTTGGATGGATTTCATTAAAGCGGAGACGCTGTTCACTTTGCCACTTGTTGGTCTATCGGTGTAATAAACGTTTAAGACACGTTGTGTTTTACCTTCGAAGACACTGTTATATGTGGCGACTGGTGTTAAGTCTGCTTCTTCAGTCCATGTAGATGTCATCTTTGCGAAATCATCAGTGGTGTTTTCGCGGTGATAACCAATTAATTCATTATTTTCCACTTTGAAGTCATATAAACTTTCAGTTTTGAGTGTAACACCACATGAGACAAGGGCTTGATCGTAGCTATATGTTTTACCGCTAACGAAGTCTTGGCCTTGTGTTTTAGAGGCGTTCACCATAATAGGAATAACTGGTAAGAAGGAACCTAAGACAAACATAATTGTGGCGACCCACCATGGAAGTGTTTTTGCGCCTTCAATTGCGATGCCGTTATTAACTAGGTTTCCGAATAATAGTCTTAATGTATTTTTAGTTTTTGCTGTCATAATATTTCTTCCATTCGCTTGATAATTGTATGTTATACCGACCTATTTTTCAAATAGTTTAAGATAAATAGTTATTTTCAAAATCTCGACTAAGTGATATATTAACCTCACTACAAAGTAGTACACATGGGGTCGTATTGGATTCGACAGAGATGTGCTTGGCTCTAACTGCAGTCGAGTGATGACGTTATCATCAAAACAAAAATAACTGACAACAGTTATATGAGAGCTCCTAGAGCTCAATCTCTTTGCTTAGCATAATTGCTCCCGACATAGGGTTCCTGTCTCTTTAGATAGGGCAAAGCATCCTCCAAGGTTTTCTCCTTTCACGCTTGGTCAGGGTGTCATACCAAAAGGATAGAAGATGGAAGTGGACTTGTTAGTCGTCTTCGAATTAAGGAAAGTCTCGCGTACTGTAATGAGTCGATATATGAAAGTACGTTAAATCTTAAAATATCGTCTAAACTGTAGACGTTATTGATGGGCCATCCCTGGACAGGGTTTCGACACCCTCGACTCCACCAAACTAATAAAAATGCCCAACACTTGGTTGGACTTTTATTTTGCTTATTCTGTTGGAGGTGGCGCTACTGGTGTAGCAGGTGTTAAAAGTTTTGTTATTCCGAACGCTAACATGGCGATGGATAAAGTGATGATTAATGACATCAAAATGATGTAAGCGATTTTATGTTTTTTAGTGCAAGCACTAAGTGATGTGAATAATAAGATATAACCAGTGATTTCAAGTATTAATGAAATACCGGCAAAAATGGTCACGAACCAACCATCGATTTTATCTAAGAAGTCCATTAATCCATTTGCGAAGTTAAAGATACCTCCGCCGATATTGAAGTATCCATCTACTGATGGATGGTCAACAGTACTAGCGTAGATTAAATAACCTAAACCAAATATCAAAAATCCAAAGATTAAGATGACGTAGACGATAGCGCCAAACACGTAAATTAATAACGCTAACAAAAGAGTGCCGATGATAACGACCGCTGGAATGGCGGCAATAACTAAACCGACAAGTTCAATAATCCAAGCGGTAATTTTTCTCTTCCTTAAAGGATGGGCTCTTTCAAAAGCGCGATCCGCGGCTTTTTGTTCTTTCTTTTGAGCTTTCTTTTCTTGTTTGGATAGTTTCTTTTGCTCTTTTTTAGAAAGAGGTTTTGGCTGAGTTTGTTGCTCGACTTTTACTTCTTCTTCCATACATAAATATTAGCATAGTTCGAGAAAAAACAAGAATTTGTGAGAAATGCTTAACCTAATTTTTTGAGAATTATAATTTTATTTTGCTATATTAAATGTAGTATTATTTATAACAATGAAAGACGCAGTTATCTTAATACCTAGCTACGAACCCGATGATTTATTAGTTAATGTCGTCAAAGAATTAAGGGACAATGATTTCCCTGTTTTAGTGGTTAACGATGGTAGTGGTCCAGAGTTTGAACATGTCTTTGACATGGTTAAGGATCAAGTCGCCTATCTTTCATATGAAAAAAATAGAGGCAAAGGCTACGCCATGAAATATGGCTATAGCAAGATTAAAGAACTATTCCCAGAAGCGAAGTTTATCATTACCGCAGATGGTGATGGACAACACGCCTTAAAAGACATTATTCGTCTATACGAAAAGCTCGTTGAAACCGATCAATTAGTGTTTGGTGTTAGATATTTCGGAAAAGATGTTCCATTTAGAAGCAAATTTGGAAATGAATTTTCCAAAACATCTCGTTCACTTTTAACCAAACAATATATTCAAGATGACCAATGTGGATTAAGAGGATTCCCTGTCAGATATTTGCCAACTTTGTTAAAAACAAAAGGCAATAGATATGAATATGAAATGAACCAAATCGTTTCGTTTCAATTAATGCAAGCTCCTCTCTATACACTTCAAATTGAAACTATCTATTTAGATAACAACTCCAGAAGTCACTTTGCTCCATTTAGAGATACATTTAGAATTCAAACCATCATTTTTGTTCACGCAATCCCAGCATTAATTTGCTACGCACTTATGATGTTCTTGCTTATCTTTGGTTTACTCAAAGTGGAGATGCCAATTGTCGGTATTGTTCATATCGTGTATACCGCAGTTTTCTCACTATATTTTTTACTTGAAAATATTATCTATCCGACGAAGAACTTCTTTAGAAGAACCTTCAAAGATTTACTATTTGGTGCGATTAAAATGGAGACCATTTTTGGCTTCTTACTTTTAACCGTTGGAGTGTTCCATTGGCACCCAGGTGTAATGGTTCCTCTAATAGTCATTGCTAGTGGATTTATCAATGTTCCATTCTCTTGGCTATTTAGAAAGATGTTCCCATCTTATTAACATTTTTTGATTCTTGTAACTTATTTATATAATTACATAGCAAGTTTTTATACTTAATGTATAATATTTGTTATGAAAAAGAGAAATCCATATAAGGCTCACTTCTTTAATTTCAAAAAGATTTTATACGATTTTTTTAAATGGTCAGGGTGGCCTCTTTTTATATGGTTCCGTATTAAGAAAATCTATGTAAGCGATTATGCTAAAAAGAAGATTAGAAAAGGTGGCGCATTAGTCATCTCTAACCACATTCTATATAGTGATCCAATGGTCCTACATAGTGCCTTCTGGTATAGAAGACTTCACTTCGTAGTTATGAAAGAACTATTCGATAACAAGTTTAGAGCGTTCTTCTTTAGAAACTCAGGTTGTATCCCAGTGGATAGAGAAAAACCATCGCTTAAAACACTTAGAGAAATTGTTCAAAGATTAGAAGGTGGAAATATGATTGCTATCTTCCCTGAAGGGCATATCTCCTGGGGCACCAATCCAATGTCTCCATTCAAAAGTGGTGCGGTCTTAATGGCGTATCAAGCTAATGTCCCAATCATTCCAGTCTATAGAGAGATTAGAGAAAACGTTTGGAAGAGACAAAGAATTGTCTTCGGAGAACCAATCAATCTCAGAGAAAAGTTCGGTGAGAACATGGGCATGGATAAGATTGAAGAAGCCACCAAATATTTATTTGAAAAAGAATTAGAACTCAAAGAAGCATATAAGAGGGGTAAATAATATGAAATACACTGAAAACGTCTTCGTAAATTACACAAGCAAAGAAAACATTGAAAGAATTAAATGCTTTGATTCCATTAGTGAATTATGGGAAACATCTGTTAAAGAATTCAAAGACGATGTCGCTTTAGCGGACCCACAAAGAAAGTTCACATATGCGAAACTCGAAGAAGAAGTCGCAAAGTTTAGAAGTGTCTTATTATCTAAAGGCATTAACAAAGGCGACTTTGTCGGTGTTTATGCACCTAACACAATTGAATGGGCTAAGGCATATCTAGCTTTAGAAACATTAGGTTGCTGTGCGGTTTTACTTCCTCCACATTTACCAGAACAAGCATTATTTGGCTGTGGAATGAAATTCCAAATGAAGGCTATTGTCTATCATCCAGCCTTACAAGCTAAGATTGACGCACTTAACGCAATGCCACACAAAATGACATTAATTAATGTTATGGAGACTAGTGTTGAAAAAGCACCAAGTGTCAAAGTTGGTCCAAAAGATCCAGCGGTTATTATCTTCACAGGTGGTACCACCGGTAAGAGTAAAGGTGCTTTATTAAATAACAAAGCCTTATGCCGTGGCTCATGTAATGGCTGTTATGGCATCCCAGATGTTTTCAAACAAAGATATTTATTAATCCTTCCATTAACACATGTCTTTGGCTTAGTGAGAAACTTATTAACCAACTTACAAACTGGTTCTGCATTATTCATCTGCCAAAACAACAAAGATATGTTTAGAGATATCGCGATGTTTAGACCAACCATCTTAGTTATGGTTCCTGCTTTAGCAGAAATGTGTTTAAACCTCTCCAAACAATTCAAAAAGAATATGTTAGGTGATTCCTTAACACATATCATCTGTGGTGCTTCCACAGTTCCTCCATACCTTGTGAAAGAATATAAACCAATGAACATCATTCTCTTACCAGGTTATGGTTTAACAGAATCCGCAAACTTAGTGAGTGGTAATCCACGTAGTGACTACAAACCAGCATCCGTTGGTTTCCCATATCCAGAACAAGAACTCAAAGTGGTGGATGGTGAACTTTGGATTAAAGGTGATAACGTTATGGATTGTTACTACAATGATCCAGAAGAAAACGCGAATGCATTCTCTGAAGATGGATTCTTTAAGACTGGCGACTTAGTGAGATTTGATGAAGAAGGTTTCTTATACATCGTCGGCCGTATTAAAGAAATCATTGTCTTATCGACAGGTGAAAAGATTTCTCCATTTGATTTAGAAAACAAATTTGATGAACTTGATATTATTCAAGACTCTATGGTCTATCTCGATGAAGAAAGTCAAAAACTCTGTATCCAAGTTTACCCACGTATGGTAGAACTCGCTAAACTCGGATTAGAAAATCCTGAAGAATATATCCGTAGTGAAGTTAATAAAGTTAATAATTTATTACCTTCATTTATGAGAGTGAGTAAGATTATAATTAGAAAAGAAGATTTTGTCCGCACCCCAGCGATGAAAATTATCAGAGGAAAGGCTAATTTATAATGTCTCGTAACGAAATATTTGAACAATTAAAAGAACTCATCAAAATGGCCAATACCAGTACACCAGAAGTATTAGATTCTTGTACTGAAAATAGTGACCTAAGAGGGGACTTAGGACTTACATCTATTGGCGTTCTTTATTTAGCCATTTCTATTGAAAATACATTTAACTTAGAATTTAACGATGCATCATTTGATGATTTTAATACTGTTAAAGATGTCATCGACTATATTGAGGCGAATCAAAAATAATGGATAAACTTACACACGTTTACTTTGCCCATATTCCATTTGTTTGTGATGGTTACGTTTGTGACATCCGTCAAAAGGAAATTGAATCCTGCTCTAACTTTAAAGTTAAACAAGAGAAGTTTTACATTTGGAAACTTTTAGAAATTGCCTTAAAACAATCTTTAGGCATTGATATCAGAGAAGTGGAGTTTAGAAAACTCGACAATGGTAAATGGGTATGTGATAAATGCCAATTCTCTTTAAGCCATAGTCACGGCATTGTTTGTGTTGCTATTAGCGATTCATATATCGGTGTCGACTTAGAATATATGGACACAAAGAGAAATCCATTAAAACTCGTTGATAAAACAATATGTGGTGAAGAGAAGTGTGAAAGTGAAAATGACTTCTTCCTTTTATGGACTATTAAAGAAGCCGCTTTTAAGTATGCAAATGAAAATAGATTTGATCCACAAAAAATCGATACCACAAAGATCACTAATGTGAAAACGGACTACCTAAATATTGGTGCGGAAAAATACGTCTACTCCTTAGTGGGTGACAGTTTAGATAACGTTAAAGTTTACTTTAAATAATTACTCTGGAGGTTATTAAAATGAGTGAGTATGTAATTTTAGCTGATTCCTGTATGGATTTATCCCCGGAACAAAGAAAACAATTTAATATTGAAAAACCAGTTCCTGGTTCAGTTCTTTATCCTGATGGAACAGATCATCTTTCTGATATTGATTGGGAAGAAATTTCATTCGAAGAATTCTATCGTCGTTTAGATAAGAAAGAAAACTTCAAAACCGGTTTACCAAATCAATTTTTAATTGGTGAAAGAGTTGAAGAATATTTCAAACAAGGTAAAGATGTCATCGCTGTCACTTTATCAAGTGGTATGTCTGGAACATATAATTCCTTCTTATTAGTCAAAAGAGATTTAGAAGAAAAATACCCAGAAAGACATTTATATGTCGTTGACTCCAAACGCTATAGTGGTGGTATCTCTATTCTCTGTGTCTTAGCATCAATGAACCGCGAAAAAGGTATGTCCGCAGAAGAAAACTTCAAGCTCTTAGAAGAAAAGAAAAAATGTTTACACCAAATTGGTATGATTGATAACTTATTCTTCCTTCAAAGAAGTGGTCGTATTAGCAAAGCTAAAGCTTTCTTTGGCACTATGGCAGGCGTTAAACCAATGGCTGACTTCTCTAACGAAACCGGTATGCCTGCAGTTTTAGGTAATGCTCGTGGTTATAAAGCGGGTTATAAAATCGTTGATGAATTCTTAAAAGCATTATTAAGCAAACAAGAACCACAAGTAATGATTTGTGTTCACTCCATTAGAGATGAACAATGTGATGAATTCTTGAAGATTGCAAAAGCAAACGCTCCTGAAGCCACAGTCTTAAAATGCCGTATGGGTCAATCCAATGGTGTTAATGTTGGTCCAGGTTTAATTGCTTTATTCTTCTTCTCTGATAATTCAGTTAGCAAAGATTGCGAAGAAGAAAGAAAATTATTAGCGTCTATTCTCGCTAAGAAATAATTAAACAATTATTGAGGTCATATATGGTATTAGTAGCTCTCCCAACATGGGCTTTTTGGCTCATCATTGGTCTTTCTATATTTGTCGGTGTTTCCCTTCTCTTCGGTGTTTGGGTGGTTTTTGAAACCGCAAGAAGAGTT
>JAEEGH010008592.1_pt1 | contig 24064 bp, 19 predicted proteins | sample 9134181 | NCBI WGS metagenome assembly JAEEGH01 (sample SAMN16246544, study PRJNA631951) | gut metagenome | biome: gut microbiome; feature: rumen; material: DP-attached | host: Bos | place: Iran: Karaj | collected 2018-10
CACAAACGAATAAATTGGAATTTTTGCCTTTTCGCAATTATTCCGACAATTCACACAATAATTCGGAAACTTTTCCGTTATTAAAGTGTTAATTGCAATCCATTAGCATTTTCTCCTATTCCAAATCATCATCAACCAAGTCCGTCGGGCACGTGAGTGTCTGGCGGGCTGCTTTTTAAATACCAGCCTTAATATATCACAATTTTTTTGCGTCATATTTACGCAAGAAAAATACATCGAATCTTACTAGGCCTTGTAGAGAAAGCAAAATGAGCAATTAGCAGCCATGTTTCAGTTGTTTCAGTTTCAGTTCGATTTAAAAGGACTATTATTTTTTCAAAACCTCCTCTTATTACTATATAACTAATTAATAATTAATATATTATATATATAAGGAAAGAAATGACACCCTTCGAAAAAATAACTGAAACAACTGAAACTGAAACACAAGGTCAATCAATATCCATCTAAAAGGCTGAATATCAATGATATGAAAAACATCTAGAACAAAATAACGAAGATTCTGAAACTCTGAAATGGGATGTAATGAATCAAAATCTTCACATCAAAGTCCAGTTTTATATGCACGAGGTCATTTTCCAACGTTTACTCATTCTTGTCGCTGTACTTCAGCTACGCTAAATTCCAATAAATGGACCTCATTTTGGGAGCTACTTTATATCTATGGGCCTATCTAATTGCCGAATCGAGGATGAGCAAAGGCAAAATGAAAAAATGTATTGAAACAATTAAACTCAAATTACTATCTAGTGAAAACATTCTATCGGCCGACACGATGCTTGCTATTCTCGGAAATAACACTCTGGCGGCCGACAGAATGCTTCCTCTTTTTGCGCAAGTACTCTAACGGCCGACAGAGTGCACGATGCGAAAGGATGGAGTATTTTGACGGCCGACAGAATACGCGATGCTGCAGGATGAAGCACTCCGACGGCCGAGAGAATACCTGCTACAAATGCGGAAATACTCCGACGGCCGACAGAGTACTTCCGCAGTTTGCGCAAACATCGTGACGGCCGACAGAGTACTCGATGCGACGGGAAGGAGCACTACAACGGCCGACAGAGTGCACAATGCGATAGGAAGGAATACTTTGACGGCCGTCAGAGTACTTGCCACGATGGATGAAGCACTCTAACGGCCGACAGAGTTCTTAATGCGATAATTTCATTATAATCCCCCATTCCTCTTCCGGTGCAGATAGCGGAGGACGAAGAAGAGGGAGACGAGGATGACGGCCTCGATGGTGGCGATGAGGGCGAAGTCGTCGGGAAGGTGGCCGTGATTCTGCTTGATGGAGAGGATCAGGACGGCGATGAAGAAGATAGCCAGGGCAAGGGGCATCACGATATATTTGGGAAGTTTGCGCATGTTTTCTGTATTTTAACACGAATTATCGCGAATGAACACGAATTATTTTTTATCACGAATTAGCGAATTGGAGAATTAGAGAAAGCGCTACGGATTAAGCGGATTTATCGGATTTTTTGTATGGCTGAACTAATAATCTGGTTAATCTGTTTTAATCTGTAGAGTGCTTAAAGAAAATTCGATAATTCGTGAGATAAAAGGGATGAGAGATCTCACATCCCCTGCTTGATGATGTCGCGACCGCGGGTCATAAGGGCTTCGTAGATCTCGACACAGGCGATGGCATCGAGGGAGGCATAGGCGAGCTGGCGGGGATTGAGCTGGTCGGCCTCCCAGTTGGTGAGACGCTGGCGCTTGCTGAGCTTGAGGCCGAAGAGCAGGGCATAGATCTTGGCAAGACTGAGGTCATCGATGCCGTAGGTCTTGACCATCTGCTGGAGTTCGATGAAGCCCTTGGGGTCAAGTTCCTCGTCCCACTTACGCAGGTTCTTGAAATCATCCTGAGTGGAAAGGCCCACCTTCACCACATTGGCATCCTCGAGCAGCGCCTTCAGGCAATCGGGGAACTCCTTGATCTTGTTGAGCCTGAAGAGATAGCACACCTTTCCGACCGAAAGCTGCACCAGGCAAACACGATAGGTCACGCCCTTCTGGAACGAGGGACGTGTCTCGGTGTCGAACCCGACAATCTGGCCCGATTCGCGTATCTGGCGCACAGCAATCTCGGCCTGTTCGACGTTGATGACCGTCACAGGATAGCCCGCGAACTCCTTGGTGGGGAGGTCGGCAAGTTCCTCTTTGCTGATGGTGTTATGAAAAGTCTGCGATGTCGGCATCTTCTTCGTCTTCGGCTTTAGTATATAACAAATCGTGAAGTGGTCGCATCACATTCACGAGGCACTGTCCCCAATAGTTGCAGAAATTTTCGCGAACCTTCACGATGGCATCGTTCATAGCCTCTTCGTTGCGATCGGCAAAAACTGCCACGAAGTTCTTGAGGTCCTGATAGATGTCGGCCAAATCTTCGCTGATGGTATGCGTCATGGCTCCTTCGCTGTACTGCATATCGGGCGTGAACACTTCGAGATATTCATCGTCGCCCTTCAAAAGACGCCACACCATCTGGCGCACCTCCTCGTAGTCGTCTTCGCTGACCGTGATGGGCAAATCGAAATAACCTGAATCATCGAGACGGGGAAGAAGTGATGCCTTGACGTAGATCAGCGGCAGGAGCCGGGTGATCTGTTCAAGGAACTTGCGGCGAGTGGTTCCCGAGAGAGACAGTTTCTCAAGAAACAGACAATACTCGGCCGACACTGTGACCATGTCGATCACGACGGGTGAATAGATTGGATTATCTTGCGATTTCATTTATACAATTGATGTTTAACAATATAGGAATACACTCCCCGATAGATCATCGCGGGCTGGCGACCCGAGGCGATGTCGGTGCGTATTTCGGTGCTGCTGATGTCGAAGAGCGGGGCATCGACAAAGCGCACATTACGGATGGCCTCCTCCCCCAATCGCAGCTGCTCCTCCTCTCCCATCTCATAACCTGGACGCGGATAGACAATCAGATGGTAACGCGTGAGAAATTCGTCGTAGGCGCGCCATCGGTCGAAGGCGAGCCAGTTGTCGGCACCGATGATGAGATGGAACTGATGCTGGGGATATTTCCTTTCGAGGGCGTGGAACGTATTGATCGAATAGTTGGGCTTGGGCAAATTGTCCTCGATGTTGGAGACGTGCAGTCCCTTGCGACCGCGCACGGCGAGCTTGAGCATAGCTTCGCGGTCGTCGTCGGGTGCCAGGGTCGATGCAGTTTCCACCTTGAAAGGGTTGAGAGGACTGCGTATCAACCACACCTGATCGACGATGCCCTGCTTGACGAGATAACTGCACAAGGACACGTGGCCCTTGTGGACGGGGTTGAAGCTCCCGCTGTAGATGCCGATTTTAGACAATTAACAATTAATAATTAACAATTAACAATGAGAGGTTCGTCCTCTGTTTCTTCAGCATTGAGGAAAGCGTTGACAACTGCGAGGGTTTCGGCCTGGGCCTTTTCGAGCACGTCGTTCACGATGATGTGGTCGAACTCGGGGGCGAAGGTGAGCTCGTAGGCGGCCTTCTGGAGGCGCTGCTGGATGACTTCCTCGCTATCGGTGCCACGACTGTGGAGACGACGTGACAGTTCCTCGATGGAGGGTGCCTGCACGAAGAGGCTCAACGCACGGTCGCCATAATACTTCTTGATGTTGACACCGCCCTTGACATCGACATCGAACACGACGGTATGGCCCTCGGAAGAGAGACGCTCGACTTCGGACTTGAGGGTGCCGTAAAACTTGTCGGTATAAACCTCTTCATATTCGAGGAACTCGTCGTTCTCGATGCGACGACGGAACTCTTCGGGGGTGAGGAAATAGTAATCGACGCCATCCTGCTCGGTGCCGCGCGGGGCACGTGAGGTGCAGCTTACACTGAATGCAAGGTCGAGGCCCTGCGAAAGCAGATAACGCACCAGCGTCGTCTTGCCGCTGCCGCTGGGTGCGGAAAAAATGATCAATTTGCCGGAGGACATATGGGAGGGGGTTGTGGTGGTTAAAAGTGGATGAGGGCAGCCAAGGACGGCTGCCACGGAAACACGGGGACACGGCTGCCACGGGGAACATGGGAGGCAGCCAAGGATGGCTGCCACAGGAACACGGGGACAGGGGGAACAAGGCTGCCACGGAAACACGGGGACAGGGGAACAAGGGGGCACGGAGGCACGGGGCTTGGGTCCTCCCCCTAAGCAGGGGGATTAGAGGGGGTCTACAGCACATTCAGCACCTGCTCCTTGATCTGCTCGAGCTCGTCCTTCATCTTGACGACGATGCGCTGCATTTCGGCCTGGTTGGACTTGGAGCCAAGGGTGTTGATCTCACGGCCCATCTCCTGGGCGATGAAGCCAAGCTTCTTGCCGTGGCCACCAGCGTCCATTTCGGCATCCATCGTCTCGATGAAGTAGTCGAGATGGTTGACAAGGCGATGCTTCTCCTCGTTGATGTCAAGCTTCTCGATGTAGTAGATCATCTCCTGTTCGAGGCGGTTCTTGTCGTAATCGACGGGCAGCTTCTCGAGACGGTCGAGCAGATTCTGACGGATGCGCTCGGTGCGGTCCTTCTCGTAAGGCTCGACTTGCGCGAGCAGGGCGCGGATGTTGGCGACCTTTTCGGAGAAGACGCGATAGAGCGACTGGCCTTCCTGCACGCGGAATTCGACAAGCCGATCGACAGCCTGCTCAACGACCTTGACCACAGCGTCGAGTTCCTCCTGCTCGATGACGGGAGTCTCGACGTGGATGGCATCGGGGAAACGCAACAGCGTCTGCAGGACGACGGCAGAGGTGAGCTGATCAGAGAATTCAGCCATTCCCAGTTCCTTGCGGGTGGCATCGAGCTGCTTGTAGTATTCGCTGATGATGGCCGTATTGATGTGCGGTTTTTCGGCAGAACTATCCAATGCCTCAGCCGTCACGACAAGTTCAACCTTGCCGCGCTGCATCTTGCGCTGCACCAGCTGACGAAAGTCCATTTCGCGCTCCCTGTACTGGGGACAAACCTTCGCCATCAGGTCGAGTTGCTTGGAGTTGACTGACTTGACTTCGACGGTCACTTTCTTGTTCGCGATCTCGGCAATTGCCTTGCCGAAACCGGTCATTGACTGTATCATTTGACTGTAAAACGATTCTAATTATTATGAATTTTGTGCAAAAATAATGATTTTTTCGATTCAATGGTACAACATATCAATTTTTTTTGTATTTTTGCAGCGAAAAATAACATATTATACTTAGTATTTACTATCCCCGTTTGCAAATATGGCCAATATTCTGATGATTGAGACGTCGGCAAAAGCATGTAGCGTCGCACTTAGCCGTGACTTTCAGATAGAGTTTTCGCGCGAGACCCTGGAGGGCCCCAATCACGCCTCCGTCCTCGGCCAATACGTGGAAGAGGTGATGAAATATGCGCGTGAAAACGGCGCCCTGCCCGATGCGATTGCCGTCTCGGAAGGCCCCGGCTCCTACACCGGACTGCGCATCGGCGTGAGCGAAGCCAAGGGACTGGCGTTCGGCCTGAACGTGCCCCTCATCGCCGTTTCGACGCTGAAGGCAATGTGCTGCCAGGTGATGTTCCACACCGACATCCAGATGGAGGAAGGCGAACTCTATTGCCCGATGATCGACGCGCGCCGCATGGAGGTCTATATGGCGCTCTACGACCAGGCTTTGGGCGAAGTGAAGGCGCCAAGTGCCGTAGTTGTGGACGAACAGTGGCTCGAAAGCCTGCTTGCCGACAAGGTGGTCTACTTCTTCGGCGATGGTGCCGACAAGTGCAAGGACCTCTTGACCAAGTACCCCAATGCACGCTACGTGAAAGACGTTCGCGTGATGGCTCGCGATATGCTGGCACTCAGCATCCAGGCCTTCAACCGCGGCAAGTTTGCCGACACCGCCTATTTCACCCCCTTCTATCTCAAGGAGTTCGAGGCTTCCAAGCCGAAAGATTTATTAGCAAACCTTTAGACCCTATGCAACAATACAATACCCAGATGCCCAAGGTGAAACTACCCGAATATGGGCGCAACCTGCAGGAACTTGTCGAGTATTGCAAGACGATACCCGACCGTGACAAGCGTACACGCTATGCCTATGGCATCGTATCCATTATGGGCGACCTTTACCCCGAAGCCGAAAAGGTGGATAACCTCAGGCAGATTCTTTGGGATCACCTCGCCCTCATTTCGAACTACGAGCTCGACATCGACTATCCCGTGGAGATCATTCCTAAGGATAGCCTGAACGAGCGTCCTGAAAAGCTGGAAAATCCTCAGCAGCAGCATATCGCCTGGCGCATGTACGGCAAGGTGATCGAAGATATGGTGGCCAAGGCCTGCGCGATAGAGGACCAGGATCAGCGCATCCGTCTCCTTGAGCGCTGCGCCAACCATATGAAGCTCCATTTCCACATCACCCACCCCACGGCCGATGAGGACGACGACAAGATCATCCAGGACCTCCTCGCCTACACCAACGGCCAATTCAAGGACGACATCTACAAGGTATTCCTCCATTCCGCCAAGGAACTGCAGGACAACACGCAATATGACCCCACCAAACTCATTGTGACGCCTGCCAAGAAAAAGAAGAAGAAAAAGAAGAAGAAGGCTGGAAGCAATTAACAATTAACAATTAATAATTAACAATTGATAATTGGCTAAGCTATTAACAAAGCAATTAACAATGGGCAAATAGCAATTAATTAGTTGAAAATGAAACTCACAAAAGCAAAACTAATTAAAGCGTTAAAGCCTGAAATGGAGAAACTTGGCTATCACTGGTTCAAAGACTCTATAAGTGGCGCACAAGGACTTTTCGCAAAGAAAGTGGATGATTCCCTTTATCTGACAGTTGGGCTAACCATACATAGATATTATGATGATGCCTTTACTGCAGATTTGTATTTGTCAAAAACAACAAATATTTATTGTACGTGGGGCGACATCCCTAAAGATTGCGAAGAAAGACCCGGATTCCTTATGACCGATGAAGAACTTGCCAAATATAAGGAAGACGATTATCTAATCAAAGACATCTGGTGGAGTTGTGAAAAGTCGTTGGATGATTTTATTGATGCAATTCGCCTATATGCACCGAGGATGTTGGATAATGAAGACTTGATCAGAAGGATAAAAAGTAGCAAGGATGTAGAAGAATTGTGGATTATCTCTTTGAAGATCAAGCAGAATGTCGGCAACATCCCTGATACAGAGTTTTCATTTATACCAGAAAAGGAAATCGATAATATTCCCCTGGAATGGTTTAAGGCGGCTGAATGGACATTGCGCGAAGCGGGAGAAAATGTCAACTTTCACATTGTTAAACGCCATGCAAGTGATGCATATAGGCAATATGTATTAGACAATCCCTAAGATTCCTCAGAATCCCCTTCTGAGCCCTCCTCCTCCTGACTAATCAGCCAGTTGACGGGAGTGTAGCCGGTGATGGACTTGAAATGACGGAACAACGATGACTTCGAAGCATAGCCAGCGATGACGCAAAGCTCGTCCAGGCTTGCTTCGGGGTTTTCTTTTAGGTACTGTTGCACAAGGTTGATGCGATATTTTGCCAACCACGTACGGAAATTCATACCCGACTGACGATTGATGACCTTCGAGACATAGGTTCGATTGGAACGAACCATCGACGCCAGCTGCGGGATGTCGAAGTCCTGATCGGTGTAGGGACGCTTGGTCTCCATAACTTCCATAATGCGCTCATAAAGCTGCTCGGGCGTCTCGGGGACATAGCCTTTCGAAAGTTTCTCGATCTTCTGCTTCGCTTCATCCAACTCGATTCTTGTATCATCGTGAACGCGCCTCAAAACCCTGAGGGTACGGGCGATGCGCAGTACCACACCTATCATCGTCAGCAGCAGCAGGAACAGACTCAACGCGGCAGAAATGAAGAACAGACGTCGATTCCTTCCCTCGGCCTCGATGCGGTTCGTGCGTTCGTCGTGCAACTGATAGATGGTGAGCTGGTCGGTCAGCTGGCTGCGAAAACTCTCCTGCTCAATACTGTCGCGAACATCGGATGCACGGCGCAAGTAATCGTTGGAAGCTCGCCAGTTGTTGCGGTTGCGTTCAAAATCAGACATCGCTTCCAGCAGACGGACATACTCCAGGTCCAGGGTGTCGGAACCAATGGCCTGAATCACATCGCCGAAATCCTCCATCACGCGGTCGTCGAAATGCAACTTCACCATCGAAGGTATCAGATCGATGACGAAGAGCGGATCGTCCGACTCCTTGAATTTGTCCATCAAATTCATCCAATAGAGGGCAGAATCGCGGGCACCAATGTCGGCAAAGGTTCTGATCATACCTCCATAACAGCGCACACGCAAATAATTGACATAATCATCGACGGCCCTACGGTTCTGCCGCATACTTGGCTGCAGGTCGGCGAATTCCTCGGTATGCGCATAGAAATATTCAAGTTTATTGATCAGAAAACGAATCGTTTGAAGCGCATCATTGTACTGCTTCATCTCACGTTGGGTATTTGCCAACTTACGTCCGATGTTCAACGAAGTCATCAGCGCGGGCCAGGACTTCGTACCTTTCACATTGTCAAAGGCCTGCTTGATATTCTCCAAGCCCTCTTCCCTTTGCCCAAGGAAGGCCTGAGTGCGGCCAACACGGCTCAGGAAGTCATTTTCCTCGATTCGGAATTCCGGATTCCCATGCACGATGTCGTAGGCCAACTGGGCATAATGGATCACATCGGCATGGCGATTCAATGTACCTGCCACAGTGGACATCAAGCTATAGACCTCGACAATCAGTGTCGTATCGGTCACCTCCTCCCACTCGTCGCTTTCGACCAGATGACGGCACATCAGAAGGCTGCTGTCGGGATGCCACAAGCCATTGTACATCACGATGGCCTTCAGGTACTGGCGACGTTCGTCGGAGATATTCTGGGCCTCGAAGGCAGAGTCGATCAGCGCCATCGCCTTACGCGGTTCCTTCAGGAAATTGGCCATCGCATAGGGTTCGTCGTAAAGCTGGTCATCATCGTCCTCAGGAACGTTAGGATGCGACGAATGGCACGCTCCAAGCAGGAGAATGGGAATAAGGAAGAAGGCTAAGGACCTGAGCGTCATAAGTGTTTTTTACTTAACACGAATTATCGTGAATTTACACGAATTATATTTGAACAAACGGTTTTCAGTGGCCATTGAAGATGACGTAGAGGGAGATCATCACGACAAACAGCAGGCACCAGGCGACCAGGACGGACGGTTTCATAGGTTGGTTAACCTTTTGAAGCACAACATCCTCGCGAGAATTTTTGTCCAAAAGGCTTACAACCACCATGCTGATGATCAGGATAACAAACAGATAGAACGAAAGGAGCATGAAATGCGGCCACTTGATGCCAAATGCCAGGCCTTCGGGCATCACATAGTACAAGATGCCGACCAGCAGACAGAGCGCCGTGCCGAAGGTCAGCGTCATCTGTGCCGCTGATGCCGAACAACGCTTCCAGAACACGCCCATCACAAAGACGGCAGCCATCGGAGGAGCGATGAAACTGAGGACGGACTGGAAGATGTTGAAAAGCGGGATGTCCTTGATGAGATCCACGGCCACGCAAATCAGGATGCTGATGAGCGAACCGATGATAGTGACCATCCGACCCATTCGGCGAATGTCCTTGCTCGTGGCGCTGGGGTTGATGTTCTTCACGTAGATGTCCATCGTGAACACCGTGGAAAGGGCATTGAGCGAGGAGCCGATGGTCGAAACCAGGGCCGCGGTAAGCACAGCCATCACAAGACCCACCATACCAATGGGGAAGATATTGGTCACCATGAAAAGGTAGGAATCGTCGGCATTGGGAGTGGTCGTGAAGATGCCCGTCTTGCAAAGCGCATAACAGATGATGCCGGGGATGATGTAGATGGCCACGTCGAGAATCTTGAGCCATCCGCAGAAGTTGGCGCCCTTCTGTCCTTCGTGCAGATTCTTTGCGGCAAGCACAGGCTGCACCATCGACTGGTCGGTACACCAGAACCAGATGCCCATCACAGGATAACCCAACAGGATGGGAAGCCAGGGATAATCGGGGTCGGAAAGCGGCTGGAACAGATTCCAATAGCCACTTGGCACCACTTCGGGGTCCATCAGCACGCCAATGCCTTCGAAGAACGAACCGCTACCCAGCTTCCAGATGCCGGCAATCGTGAGAATGGTGCTCACGATGATGAGCAAGGTCATCTGATAGACATTGGTATAAGCCACCGCACGCAATCCTCCGAGAATCGTGAAGAAGGCGCTGATGGCCAGGAGGATGAGCGCTGAAGCGAACATCGGGATATTGAAGATCTGACGTATGAGCACACCGCCCGCAAACAAGGTCAGCGCGAGCCACGAGATGAGGATGGTCACGATGGTGTACCAGGCAAGCACCGAGCGCGTGCCCTGGCCGAAACGACGCCCCATGAACTCAGGCAAGGTGGAGATGTTTTCGCCCAGATAACGCGGCGCGAACACAAAGGCAAGCAGGGCGATGAAGATGAACGCATACCACGCATAGTTGCCCGAAACGACACCGGCAGCAAATCCCGACGAACAGGAGGCAATCAGCATCGAAGGGCCGACGTTTGTGCCCCACATCGAAAGGCCGATGGTGTGCCACGAGAGTGACTTGCTGGCAAGGAACGAATTGCCGTCCTTGCCTTCGGCCTTCTGCTGCTTGCGCGATGCCCAAAGTCCGATGACGATGAGAAGTACGAAATAGACTACCAGAATAGTCCAATCGAGGAAGTGAAGTTGATCGCTCATGGTCAGATTATCCCTTTATTAGTTAATGTTCAACAATTTCTTTGCAACAGTCACGGCTTCGTTGGCATTCGACGAATAACCATCGGCCCCAATCTCATCGGCAAACTGCTGGCTGACGGGCGCACCGCCCACCATCACCTTCACCTTGTCGCGAATGCCTGCCTTCTGGAGTGCATCAAGCACATCCTTCATATAGGTCATCGTGGTGGTGAGAAGCGCCGAGAGGCAAAGGATATCGGCGTGATTATCGACAACCGCCTTGACAAAAGTATCAGCGTCGATATCGATGCCGATGTTCACGACCTCAAAGCCCGAGCCTTCGAGCATCGAGGCGACGAGGTTCTTGCCGATGTCGTGGAGGTCGCCCTTCACCGTTCCGATGACTATCTTTCCGATTGACTGTATGGATGCCGACTTGCCCTGGGCGGCCTCGTGCTGCTTTATATAGCCCAAGGCTGCCTTCATAGCGCGACCTGCCATCAGCAACTGAGGCACGAAAGCCTTTCCTTCCTCGAAGTTCTTGCCCACCATTCCCATCGCGCAGATCATCTGATTGTTGATCAGGCTGGTGGCATCGGCTCCTTCGTCCAGGGCCGCCTTGGTGGCTTCAAGGGCGTCGTCCTGCTTTCCGGCAACGATGGCTTGCAGGAGGCGCTCCTTGGAGTCGAGAGGAGGGGTTTTCGGAGTGATCGGAGAACTCGGAGTATTCCCCCCTATCGGCGCCCGATAGAGCTGCTTGTAGCGAGGGCGGGCAGCAGTTTCGCCCTTGGGGCTGACGAAGCATCCGGGGGCTGGCTCGAGCAGAGGACGGAGGGCAGAAATATGCTGGTCGGTAGTGCCGCAACATCCGCCGATGATATCGACGCTGTGACTATCGATCATACTCCAGCATTGACGGGCAAACTCCTCCCCGCTTTGCTCATACCTGCCCTTGGCATTCGGGATGCCGGCATTGGGATAGGCGCTCACGCGACACTGGACACGCGCAGCAAGGTCCTCGATAATTTGAGCCATCTGGGCAGCACCCGACGAGCAGTTCAAGCCCACGGAGAAGATGTCATACTTTCGACAAATGTCGTCGATGAAAGCGAATACATCCTGCCCGTTCATATTCACGCCCTGGTCGTTGACCTGTGCGAAACTGAGCATCACGGGGAGTTTCACGGCCTGGGCAGCTTCGACAGCGGCCTGCGCATTCAAGGTGTCGAAGATGGTCTCGATCAAGATGCCATCGACTCCGCCCTCGGCAAGGGCTTCAATCTGTTCCTGATAGGCGGCTTTCAGCGCATTGTAGTCGAGCGTGGGCTCGTCACCGCTGCTGAAGCTGCAGGTCTTGTTGGTAGGTCCTACCGAACCCAGGACGAAGCGAGGTTTCGCAGGATTGGTCAGCGAGAAGGCATCGGCCATCTGACGGGCAACACGGGCTGCAGCAAGGTTCACATTCCTTACTTCCTGCTCAAGTCCCCAATCCTTCAGGGAGATACGCTGGGCGCTGAAGGTATTTGTCTCGATGATGTCCGACCCTGCCATCAGATACCTGCGATGGATGTCCTGAATCACCTCGGGCTTGCTCAGACAAAGGTAATCGTTGCAACCGGGATGACCACCGAAATCCGCCTCAGCAAGCTCGTACTGCTGAATCATAGTTCCCATACCGCCATCGAGCAGGAAGATACGCTCGGAGCTGCCGATGGCTTTGGAGAAAGAAGGAGCCTCGAAGGTGAGCGATTCGCCTTCGACGACTTTGCGCTTACCGGTTTTCGAAGCCTTTTCTTCGGGCATATCGCCCAAACGAATACATTCGTCCACCTTCTTTTCGACCTCGGCCGTCTGATACTCCTCGATGATACGGAGCGCCTGCTCCACCTCGGCCTCGTTGTGGAAATCCATTTCGAGATGCACACCATCGCCACCGATATTGTCGAGCAAAGGACGAAGTTCATCGACCGTAACCCAACAAGCCATAATGGACTTGCCACCCGCAAGAATCTGCTTGTAGAGGTCGTACCACTTCGGATCGCCACCCTGCGGCTGTCCGACACCGGGTGTCCATTGGATGGCCTTAAGTTCCTCAACCTCAAGGAGTGCAGGAAGATGACGCATCGCGCCTACGCCATCGAGATGATAGAGCGTGTAGGGAATCCTCTGTGCCTGCTGGCGAATGAACGGCTGCACGAAACGCCGGTAATCCTCGACCGAAAGCATCGTCGAGATGTCGCTCTGCAGCTTGGTGAGCTTGCCCGGTGCCCACAACGAGAAATAGCAGAATGCCATCTCGCCATCGGTTCCGAAATTGGCGCCCCGATAATCTGGATCGAGGGGACCGCCGCAATCGCGACCGTCGAAACGGATGATGTCGTAGAGCGCGTCGAACACCTCGAAATAGGCATCGTTGATGCGCTGCATCTGCTCCTCCAGCAGATCGGGTTGCGTCAGGGTATCCATCAGCACCTTGTCGGTGCCTTTCATCGCAGCCAGCACGTCAAGGCCCTCCATCAGGTCGGGCATACCGACGTAGTAATTGCCCTTTGACCGTTCGACGCAAGCCTTGAGCAGATCCTTATGCAACTTGAAATTCGGATGATTGGGATCAAAGCGGAAATCGTCGGAATAATGCGGGTCGGGATGAATCCAAATCGTATCCTCTCCCCCTTCGAACACACTACCCAGGATAGCGGCCATCGAACCCGGTCCCAACTGCGTGTTGGCAACAGGGAGCATATCGGCCTTGAGGCAGGAATGACCGACGTACCAATCGAGGAATTCGGCACGCCATTGGGGATCGAACCATCGCTGATTCAGGTCCTTGGTCTGCGGCGCTCCAGGAAGATTGAAACTACCCGTACCGTAATTGTTGGCGGCCTCCTGCGTCAACACGATAGGCTTTTCGCCAGCATACGGCCCGTGCGGAGCCACTCCCTGCTGGAAATGATCCCACATATTGAGCACAATGCCCCGATGATTCCACCAATTGACGTAATGTCTCTTGGTCTCAGCCAAATTGGATTTCCAAGTCATAATAGGTTCCAGTTTTTCGGATTAAAGTCGTCATCGACGACAAGCATTTCGGCCTTGTCGAGATCCATCTGGTCGGTGCAATCCACTTCGTCGAAATAGATGGGTATCTCGGTGCCGGGACGAACGAAGACAGGCATCTCGTCGAGCGGCACTTCCTGATCGAGGAGCCAACCGCCTTCGGCCATGTCGTAGCGCGTTCCGGTGAAGAAATTCACCCACTCTCCTGCCGGCAGATAGATATTGCGACGATTGCGGCTGTTCATCACAGGACAGCACAGGAACTTCGAACCAAAGTAATACTCATCGTCGATATGCCAAACGGTCGGATCGTCGGGATGTTCGATGAGCAGGGCACGCACCATCGGATTGCCGCTCACGGTCGATTTCCTTGCCTCGTCGTAGATATAGGGCAAGAGGTGGTAGCGCAACTTCCACCAACGCTTCACAATGGGCGCAATGGCAGGATAGCACCAAGGCTCACGCTGGTGGCTGCCGTGATAGCGGATGTGGCTCGAGAAGACGCCAAACTGCGTCCAGCGCACGTAGATGTCGTCGTGCAGAGGAGAGTTCATAAAGTTGGGCAAACTGTGGAAGCCCGGCACATCGTGGCTCCAGAACGAGAATCCCGAAAGGCCGAAGTGCAGGCCTCCCTTGAGACTGCCGGCCAGGCCATCCCAGGAATGTGCCGAATCGCCACCCCAATGCAATGGATAACGCTGACAACCCGCCCAGGCACTACGTGCCCAGACGATGCCGGCATTTTCGGTGGTATCGAATGCCTTGGCGTAATGCGATGGATTGCCGCAAACCTCCTTCGTGATCTCGAAAGCCGCCTTCTGATAAAGCAGCGCATAGAGGTTGTTCAACTTCTCGGCGGGCATACCGAAATATTTTGCATCCATATGGATGTTTTCGCCGAAGTCGGTCTTGATGCAGGTGACACCCATTTCGAGCAGGCGCTTCAAAAGGCCCTTGTACCAAGCCGTGGCAGCGGGTGAGGTGAAGTCGATGGTACCGGCATAGTCGAGCGACGAGAAATTCGAACGCCCTTCCTCTGCCTGTTGAAGTTCCTTCTTCTGAGGTTCGGCGATGTAGTGATTGGCGCGGGCCTCGGTGATCTGTTCGGCATCCTCGGCAATGTAGGGCAATTGCCAAAGGCTCACACGATAGCCCTTGTCCTTGAGGTCGTGAATGAACTTCAAGGGATCGGGGAAACGTTCCTCGTTGAACTTCCATTCGCAAAGCCAATCGGTCTTGAACCAACCGGTATCCAGATGGATGACATCGCAGGGGTAATGTTCGGCTCGCAGACGATTGCAGATGCCATTCACTTCATCGGCCGAGAAATAGGTCATTCGGCTCATCCAAATGCCGAAACTCCAAAGCGGAAGCATCGGAGGGAATCCCGTCAGGCAACGATATCCGTGCAGGATCTGTTCGGGCGTATTGCCGCCGATGATGAAGGCGTCGATGACGGGCTCTTCGCTGAGGAACTGCACACTTCGCGTCGAATGATCGGCAAAAGACAGCTTGCAAAAGGACGACGTATGATAGAACACGCCATACTTGCGGCTGGAGAGATAGAACGGGATATTCTTGTAGCAACGACGATTGTTGACGCCCTGTCCATCCTGGTTCTTGAGCTGGAAGGTATGTCCCGATAGGTCCATCTTGGCGAAACGCTCGCCCGTGCCGACAAAGCATTCGTCGGGAAGACATTCGAAACTCATCGTAGCAGTCGCAGGCTTGCCACAACGCTCGACAAACGCCAAGGGAAGGGCATCATAACGCGGAGGCGAGAAATGATCGTAGGCCGAAAGATTGACGCTCTTGGCAGTCCCTTCGGCAATATCCTCGCTCTTGGCACCTTCGGGATAGAGCTTCAAGTCGAGGGTAGGCTGAGGAGCAGGCTGCAGGTCGCTCCAGAATTCGATGACGGGTTCGGCACAATTGAGCGTGGCGCGCACCTCTCCATTGCCATCTACCATCCAATAGAATCCCGCATCTTCGTTCACGCTGAGCTCGATGGGGCGTATCTTCTTATGCCAGCACATCATATCGTCCTGATCGACGGGCGCAGAGCCATCGAACGACGTGAATACTCGGATGATATTGTGGGTATATGCCTTGATGATCAACGTGAATTCGCGCTGAGGAACAGAAACATCGGCAAGCATATCATTCTGACGCACTTGTCGCTGATAGGGAACGGTGATATATACAGCGCCGTCACGAGCTTCTACACTTCGGGGACAATAGGATTTCCAAAGGTACTCATCCTGTTGCAAGGCAGGGTCGAAGTCGAGGAAATCGAACAGATAGTAATTTGTCTGTTTCATATATTTAGACAAAGGATTTTATTACTTGCAATGGAAGATTTTACTTGTTTTTGAGCCAATCGGTATTGGGTGTGGCCTTGGGGCCGTTGTTTTCCCAATGCACATCAGGACCGGGGCGATTATCGCCGAAGCGTTCTTCGGGACACCAATTGTTGCGAATCGTCACGCCATCGGTGGCTTCGTCGAGATAGATATAGAATCCACGAAGATTGGTAGCATATTTCGGAGGATAGATCTCGTCGATGATGTTGTCTTCGATGGTCGAACCAGGCATATAGGAAAGGGTGTAGATGCCACCTGCATCATAAAGCATTTTCGCGAAACGGTAGACCTTGTTGCTTCGGATGTGATTGTTCTTCATACCAGAGTCGAGCGGCGTCCATCCCCACCCTACGCAAATGCCGGAATAATTGACGTCACGGACGATGTTGTGTTCAATGATGCAGTCAGCCACATAGCCCGCTCCGATACCGACACAACCCCAATCCTCATTGGTGACGTCCTCGATGACATTATCGGCAATCAGGAAGTCGGAACAAAGCTCACGCATATTGACGGGACGGAAGGGAACGTGTGTCTCGAAGCCACGATCGGGGAAAGCACCAAGCGCCAAGGCAGTGCCTCCAATGTCGTGGAAGTGACAACTCTTCACCACGCAGGCTGAATCTGCCCAAACGTAGTCAAGACCAGTAGCTCCGAGATGGGTGAACTCACAGCATTCGAAATTGATGCGCTGACCGCCACGTACTGTTACCGCAGCTTCAGGGCGCTCAATCCACGCCTGGTTTTCGAGATATTCCTTTTCGGGAAGTCCAGGTATTTGCAGCTTGTAGGCATCGAGCAGATACATACCTCCCTGCAAGGTGACGTGACCTTTGAAGGAAGGACGATTCCATGCAGCATGCTGAAAACTTACATGCCGGAAGATGATGTCGTGCACGGGGCGTTCGAGGGAGCCAGACACTTCGACAAGCGTTTGCAGCACGGGGGCTGTAAATGAAGAATTGGACAAGTTCTGTTCAATTTCAGTAGGACGATACATTAAGACACCTGAGCCATTGTCTTGAAACCATGTACCAGGTTTGAGGAAGCAAACGCCACCCAACAGATTGAAGGAGGATGTTCGCAACACACCATCCCCCCTATCCTCGTTGACGACAGGTTGTGGCCATGGATGCTCAAACTCAAGTCGCGACTCAGGTTCTTCGAATGAAAGTTTGACGATATCTCCTTCGATTGCATAATCTTTGACACGCAATATCGCTATGGCCCATCGTTGATGCAGTATCATCTCCAAATTGCGAAGCTCGGCTACAACATCACCTTTCAAAAATGGCTGAAAAGTGGCAAGAGGAATCCAAACCTCTCGTTCATCCTTTCGAAAGTCGATAATGTTAATCATACTGTCAAGGGGAACAAGTGAAGAATGTGGCACTTTTTCGTCACCTTTCCAAAGCTGACGCACAAAAATAGGTTTTCTTCGAATCAGCGAATATGAGTAATAGTATTCGGGTTGATCGTCACCCTTCATCTCCAAAGGTACACCTCCACTCAGTACAGACTTCCCATTCTCGGCACCAATAATAACCGTGGGAGAAGAAGGAGTACCGCTATCCTCGGGACGCACGAACAACGTCTCGCCGAGATAATAGGTTCCCTCGGCAAGATGAATATATAGCGTGTCAGAAGCCCCGACCTTATGCAGACGCCGCATTTCGCGAGCTTCACGAAGCGCCTCGTGTGGTGATAATCCATCGGGAGAAGCATAGATATGCACAGGCTCTGCTAAGCAAATAGAGCCTGACAATGCCATAACCATAGACAACAATACAGATTTCGCTTTCATGTCGTATGCGTGTGCGTATTATTATATGTATTTCGGGGGCAAAGATAGTGTTTTTTTATGAATGTTGCAAACTTTTCGTGGAGATTTTCAAAAAATAATTAGCGAATAGAATAACAACAAAAAGGGCTACGCTCACGCGCGGCCCATTTGCACTTCTATTAGTACCAACTATTTCTTCTTAAACTATTTATTATGATATAAAACAAATTATCATTTTTGACGCTGCAAAGGTAGGGCAAATTTGGCGTTCATTCAATACCCACTTTTTGGTATTTTGAAGAATTTGCACAAAAAAACAGGTAAAAATGATGAAAAAAGTAAAACAAAACCACCCGAATATGCTAAACATACGGGTGGTTTTGATTAAAAATACCTGAAAAAGTACGTTAGAGTTCAATCTTCTTGTACTTTGGAACAAGTGCATGCATGATGTTCCAGGCGATGAGATATGCAACTGCGCAGATGCAGAATACGATCATGTAGGCAGCGGGCTTGCCTTCGAAACCGAAGAAGGTGAAAGCAGCGCCCTGACCAGCTGCATAGTCGAAGAGTTCGCCAGAACCCTTGTTGATGCAGAACGATCCGAAACCACCCATCATCTGGCCGATACCTGTGATGGTAGCGACGCAAGACTTCGGGAACATATCACCAACGGTGGAATAAAGGTTGGCCGACCAAGCCTGGTGACCAGCACCTGCCAAACCGATGATGATAGCCGGCCACCAAGCGCTGTAAGCACCAAGAGGCTGGGCAAAGAGGGCGAAGATTGGGAAGAACGCAAAGATCAACATTGCACGCATACGTCCTGAATAAGGCTCCATACCCTTCTTCTCGACGAAGAGCTTTGGCAGATAACCACCATAGATGGAGAGGAACGTAACGATGAAGTACAACGTGAAGATGAGTGCCTGACCCATGCCCGACGAAGCCTTGTAACCAAACTGATCCTGGAAGTAAGCGGGTGCCCAGAAGAGGAAGAACCACCAAACACCATCGGTCAGGAACTTACCGAAGATGAATGCCCAGGTCTGCTTGAACTTGAGGGTCTCGAGCAAGCCAATCGAAGGCTCCTCGGCAGTAGTGGCAGCAGCCTCGGCTGCAGCAGCTGCTTCGGCAGCATCGTCCTGCTGGATGTAGTCGAGCTCGGCAGCATTCACATGGCTGGACTTCTCAGGCTTGTCGTACATGAATGCCCAGAAGAACATCCAGATGAAGCCAAGACCACCGATGATGATGAATGCCATCTCCCAACCCCAGGCCTTAGCCAATGCAGGGATAGTAAGAGGAGCTGCAAGAGCACCTACCGAAGCACCGGCATTGAAGATAGAGGTTGCGAAAGCACGGTCCTTCTTGGGGAAGTACTCGGCAGTAACCTTGATGGCAGCCGGGAAGTTGCCAGCCTCGCCCATGGCAAGGACAGTACGGCAGAAGAGGAAGAGGTAAACCGAAACGGTAGCGATGGCAACAGCCAAGTCGGAGCCAGCCTGAACGGCACGAAGTGCTTCAACGTCGGCAAGTCCCACATACTTCATGGTAACCCATCCGCAGCCTGCGTGCAAACATGCACCTAGGCTCCATACGCCAATTGCCCAAAGATAACCCTTCTTGGTGCCCATCCAGTCGATGAACTTACCAGCAAAGAGACAAGCAACAGCATAGATGATGGAGAAGATACCAGTGATTGTGCCGTAATCGCTATCGGTCCAGTGGAACTCAGGTGCGATGAACTCCTTCCAGGTCATCGAAAGTACCTGACGGTCCAGATAATTCACGGTGGTAGCCACGAACAAGAGGACACAGAGATACCAGCGCCAATTAGTTTTCTTTTCTTGTGGATTTCCCATATAATATAATTATGTTATCGGGTCAATCTTTATTTCTTGAATCCTGCAATGATATCAAAGCACTCCTTGCACTTGTTGGTAACGTATGCCCAGTCGCCAGCAGCAACCTTGTCCTTCGGGAAGAGCTTCGAACCCATGCCTACGCAGTAAACGCCAGCGTCGAACCACTTCTTCAGGTTGTCAGCATCGGGAGAAACGCCACCGGTAACCATGATCTTCGACCAAGGCATTGGAGCGAGGAGACCCTTCACGAGGTTTGGACCTACAACATCACCTGGGAAGATCTTGGTGAACTCGCAGCCGAGTTCCTGAGCCTTGCCGATCTCAGAAGGAGTAACACAACCTGGGCAGTAGCATACGCTACGACGATTGCAGACAGGAGCAATATCAGGATTGAAGAGAGGACCTACAACGAAGCAAGCACCAAGCTGGATATAGAGAGCGGCGGTAGGAGCGTCAACAACCGAACCAACGCCAAGAGCCAATTCGGGGCATTCCTTGGCAGCCCACTTGTTGAGCTCGCCGAATACCTCATGTGCAAAGTCGCCACGATTGGTGAACTCGAAAGCACGTACACCACCTTCGTAGCAAGCCTTTACGACATTCTTGCAAATCTCGACATCCTTGTTGTAGAATACAGGAACCATTGGTGCGGCACCGATCTTGGCCATCACCTGAAACTTATCAAATCTTGCCATGATATAAATGAATGGAAAAGTTATTAAACTACTGATTTACGAAAGGCCTGAGCCAATCGTAAATCAGTAATATAGATTAATGTATTAACGCTGAACACGGCCGCTTGCGTTGCCGCCTGCAAGAGATGCAACCTCAGCCTCGCTTACGAGGTTGTAGTCACCATTGATGGTGTGCTTGAGAGCAGAAGCTGCAACTGCGAACTCGAGAGCCTCGCCCTGGGTTGGCTTGGTGAGAAGGCCATGGATAAGGCCACCAGAGAAGCTGTCGCCACCACCTACACGGTCGATGATTGGGTTGATCTCGTAACGCTTCGACTGATAGAACTCCTTGCCGTCATAGATAAGGGCCTTCCAGCCATTGAAGGTAGCGCTGAACGACTCACGAAGGGTCGAAACAACATACTTGAATCCGAACTCCTCCTTCATCTGCTTGAAGATGCCCTCGTAGCCGGCAGCATTGGTCTCACCGCCTTCAACGTCAGCATCTGGCTTGAAGCCGAGGCAAAGCTCAGCGTCCTCCTCGTTGCCGATGCAGACATCGACATACTTCATCAATGGACGCATGATAGAGATAGCCTTCTCGGAAGTCCACAGTTTCTTGCGGAAGTTGAGGTCAACCGATACGGTAACGCCATGACGCTTGGCAGCCTCGCAAGCAAGCTTGGTGAGCTCAGCAGCCTTGTCGGAGATGGCTGGGGTAATGCCCGACCAGTGGAACCAGTCAGCGCCTTCCATGATCTCGTCGAAGTTGAAGTCTGAAGGATCAGCCTCAGCGATGGCAGAATGAGCGCGGTCGTAGATAACCTTTGAAGGACGCATCGAAGCACCAGTCTCGCAATAGTAGAGACCTACACGGTCACCGCCACGAGCGATGTACTTGGTGTTGACACCATAGCGACGAAGAGAGTTCACAGCGATCTGGCCGATTTCGTGCTTTGGCAGCTTGGTTACGAGATATGCATCATGTCCATAGTTGGCGCAGCTTACGGCTACATTAGCCTCGCCACCACCGGGGATGATACGGAATACGTCGGTCTGAATGAAACGGTCCTGGCCGTTAGGAGAAAGGCGAAGCATGATTTCGCCAAGGGTGATGATCTTTCCCATTGTCTGAAAATTAATTATTGGTTATTAATAATGTGTATTAAAAATTAGAATTTGAAATAGTTGTTGGCATTGTTGTAGCAAATGTCCTCAACCATCTGGTTCAAGCGGTCCTTCTCATAACCAACGTATGGAACGAGGCCGTTCTCAACATCATTGCCGAGGAGGTTGCAAAGGGTGCGACGGAAGTACTCGTGACGAGGATAAGACAGGAACGAACGAGAGTCGGTGAGCATGCCGACGAAGCGGCTGAGCAGGCCGAGAACCGAGAGGGCATTCATCTGCTTCTCCATACCATCCTTCTGATCGAGGAACCACCAGCCCGAACCGAACTGGATCTTGCCGGGAACAGAACCATCCTGGAAGTTGCCAAGCATAGTGGCAATAACTTCGTTGGCGCAAGGATTGAGGTTGTAGAGGATAGTCTTGGCGAGCTTGCCTTCTGCATTGAGTTCGTCAAGGAAGTGGCTCATGGCCTTAGCGGTTGTGAACTCGCCGATGGAGTCGAAACCTGTGTCAGCGCCCAACTTGGCAAACATCTTGCTGTTGTTGTTGCGGATAGCGCCGTAGTGGTACTGCTGTGCCCAACCCGAAGCATAGTCCATCTTGCCCTGCTCCTTGAGGTAAGCGTGCTTGTACTTGCGTGTCTCTTCGACCGTAAGGCACTTGCCAGCCAAAGCCTTGTCGAGGATAGCATCAATCTCAGCATCGGTGTAAGGCTCGTCATAGAACTCCTCGATGCCGTGGTCAGACAGGCGGCAGCCCATCTCGGCAAAGAAGTCGTGACGCTTCTGAAGTGCATCAACGAGGTCGGCGAACTTCTTGATCTCGACACCGCTCACCTTCTCGAGCTTCTCGATGTAAGCCTTCCAGGTAGCAGCCTCGATGTTCATACCGGCATCGGGACGCCATGTCGGCAGCATACGAGTTTCGGCTGTTGGGTCGGCAGCAACAATCTTGTGCCATTCGAGAGAATCGGCAGGATCGTCGGTGGTGCAGACAACCTTCACATTATAATGCTTCATAAGTCCACGAGGAGTGAACTTGGGGTCGGTAGCGATGAGCTCGTTGCACTTGTCGTAGATGGCGCGAGCATTGGTTGGATTCAAGGTCTCGGTGATGCCGAAAGCAGTCTTGAGCTCCAAGTGAGTCCAATGATAGAGAGGGTTACGGAAAGTGTAGGGAACTGTCTCTGCCCACTTCTCGAACTTCTCCCAGTCGGTTGTGTCCTTGCCGGTGCAGAAACGCTCGTCAACGCCATTGCTGCGCATGGCACGCCACTTGTAGTGATCGCCCATGAGCCAGATCTGTGCGATAGACTCGAAACGCTTGTTCTCGGCTACCATCTGGGGAATGAGGTGACAGTGATAATCGATGATCGGCATTTTAGCCGCATGCTCGTGGTAAAGCTTCTGTGCAGTTTCGGTCTGCAGCAGGAAGTTCTCATCCAAAAATGCTTTCATTGTAAAAAAGTGTTTATTGTGTTTGTATAAGATGAAACCCGATTAGAGGAGTTTTTTATCATTAACTATTCTTAGTGTACTATAGTCGTACGCTTAGGTTTTCATTAGCGAAATCTGCAAAATTTGTAGTGTTTTTGCTAATTTCATGGGGCGAAGATACGTTTTTTTTTTAATTAAAGCAAAAATTTTATGTTTTTTTTTTGATTAAAAAATAAAATTAGTATATTTGCAAAGAATTTTACATGTTATTGCTCTGTTTTTTGAGCGATTTTTGAAATAAACATGCATTATAAACCTAACATACTAACTTTAATCATTATTCAAAAACGACATGAAAGCTTTAAACAAGCAGACCGCGCCCAAGAGCGTGGCTCCCGAGAAAATCATCCAGTTTGGTGAAGGTAACTTCCTCCGTGCATTTGTAGATTGGATCATCTGGAATATGAACAAGAAGACCGACTTCAACGCTTCTGTTGTTGTCGTTCAGCCAATCGAACGCGGTATGGTGGAGTGGCTCAATGGCCAGGACTGCCTCTATCACGTCAACCTGCAGGGCCGTCAGAACGGCAAGCCCGTTGATACCCTCGACCGTGTGGATGTCATCAGCCGCGCCCTCAATCCATACAGCCAGAATGCTGCATTCATGGCTTTGGCCGATCAGCCGGACATCCGTTTCGTCATCTCCAACACCACCGAGGCTGGTATCGCTTTCGATCCCAACTGCAAGTTCACCGATGCTCCAGCATCTTCTTATCCCGGCAAGCTCACACAGCTCCTCTTCCGTCGCTTCAAGACCTTCAATGGCAACCCCAAGAAGGGCCTCATCATCATGCCTTGCGAGCTGATCTTCCTCAACGGACATCACCTCAAGGATTGCATCGAGAAGTACATCGAACTCTGGAAGGATGACTTCGGCAAGGACTATGCAGCATTCAAGAAGTGGTTCAACAAGTAC
>JAEEGH010008594.1_pt1 | contig 24059 bp, 23 predicted proteins | sample 9134181 | NCBI WGS metagenome assembly JAEEGH01 (sample SAMN16246544, study PRJNA631951) | gut metagenome | biome: gut microbiome; feature: rumen; material: DP-attached | host: Bos | place: Iran: Karaj | collected 2018-10
GTCACGTTCGTCACAAACTGCTTTGACATTTGCAAGGAGCGTATCGATATTGGCCATGGAAGCCTTGACGGCAGCCAAAGCAGGAACATTGATGTTATACGGATCGCGGATAGCATGAAGTCTGTCTGCAATCTCCTTGGGGAAGATACCAAAACCAACTCGCAGACCGGCAAGACCGGCAAATTTACTGTAAGACCTGAGGACCATAAGGTTCTCATATTTTTTCATCAAAGGAAGAGCAGTGACACCGGTGAATTCATAATATGCTTCATCTGAGACGGTGGGGATACCGAGTTTCAAAACTTCCTCGATGATCTCAAGAGGAGTGACATTGCCGGTGGGATTATTGGGTTCAGCAATAAAGACAAGCTTGGTCTTTGGGGTGATAGCCTTCTTCAGTGCCTCAACATCGATCTCAAAATTCTCATCTCTGGGAACATTGACGATATTGATTCCGTTGACTTCACCAAAGAACTTATACATAGCAAATGACGGAACCAGATTGATCATCTCGCCGTCTCTGTCCACAAAAAGCTTGATGATATAGTCGATAAGCTGTGATGAACCGGCACCGCAGACGATCTGATCGGGATCGCAGCCACAGTATTTGGCTGAAATAGCACGGATCTCAGCCTGAGTAGCATCAGGATAGATGCTCAGTGTATCGATCTTACTGATAGCTTCCATAGCGGATTTGCAAGAACCATATGGATTCTCGTTAGCATCGAGCTTAGCGACATGTCTTCCGCCGAAAGAATCAATACTCTTGCATGCTGAGTAGCCCTGTCGATCCAAAAATTCAGGTCGTACCCAATCGATCAATGGTTTAGTCATCTTTACTTACACCTCAAATGAATTAGATAGAATTTTACTCTTATGAATATCAATCGTAAAATCGCATAAAAAAGGATTAATAGCTATATCTCAGAGACATCGCCGGCCATGATCTCAACGATGCGTCCATCCGGAAGCTCCAGCATGAGATAACCTTCATCAGTAAGACCATTTACAGTGCCCTTATAGGTCTCATTACTAGTGACAATTACTTTTCTTCCGATGGTCCTGACATTGTCTTTCCAGAGCGAGATGACCCTATCCGGATCGTCTTCCAGATAGTCTTCAAAGATGTCGAGAAGGTCACCTATCACAAGATTAAGATCAAGCTCACATGCAATGAAATCATTGATGCATGTCGCAGTATCCAACGCAGGAGTGATATTCACATTAAGACCGATACCAACGATAACGATGTCATCCACTTTCTGCATACAAACGCCACTGATCTTCTTCTCATCCAAGAGGACATCGTTAGGCCACTTTATCTCAGGAACGACAGAAGTATACTTTTCGACCACATCGAATACCGCCAGTGCAGAAATAGGAATCAAAGCTTTCTGCTGATCCCCACCACACTTGATCGCCATAGACATATATACATTTCCCTTGGGAGACATCCATGAATGATCGACACGTCCGTGTCCGTTAGTCTGAGCTCCAGCAATTATCACATCCCCATGACTCAGGTCATCAATAGATCTGGCATAATCCATGGTGGAATCGACAGTATCAAGGATAAAGAAACGGCTCCAGATCGAGTCTTCTCTCAGATGGTTCTTGATACGTTGTTCGTCTATATCGTCCATACAGAAATCATTGTACTACAACTGCACATGAATAATCGAAAATGTTATCATTAGGCTATCTTTTGAGAAGCTAAGGACACAGAAGATGGAAAAGACTATTGAAGAGATCAATGAAAAGATCAAAGCCGGAAAGGCTGTTGTAGTCACAGCAGAAGAGATCATCGGCATCGCCAAAGAAAAAGGTCTGAAAGAAACAGCCAAGCATGTCGATGTCGTGACAACAGGGACCTTCGGAACCATGTGCTCTTCAAGCGTTTATTTCAATCTCGGACACGCATCTCCAAGGATCAAACTCGGAGGCGGAAAGGCTACTCTCAACGGAGTTCCCGCTTACTGCGGTTTTGCTGCAGTAGATCTCATGATCGGTGCCAATGCCCTGCCTGATGACGATCCTCGCAACAGGATCCATCCGGGAGAATTCAGATACGGCGGAGGACATGTCATCGAAGATATCGTAGCCGGAAAAACACTGCATCTTTCCGCACAGGCCTATGGTACAGACTGCTATCCCAGAAAGAGCATCGAGACAGACCTCACCATCGATGACCTTAACGAAGTCGTCCTCTTCAATATGCGAAATGCCTATCAGAATTATAATGTCGCCACTAACTCGACTGATAAAACGATATACACCTATCTCGGCATGCTGAAACCGCATTACGGCAATGCCTGTTATTCCAGCGCAGGGCAGCTTTCACCACTCCTCAACGACCCTTACTATAAGACAATAGGCATCGGCACCCGTATCTTTCTGGGAGGCGGCATCGGATATGTCGCGTGGAACGGCACTCAACACAACCCCTGTGTCCCCAGGAATGAAAAAGGAGTCCCTACCGGTGGAGCCGGAACGCTTGCAGTGATCGGCGATCTTAAACAAATGTCACAGCAGTATCTCAGAGGCGTAAGTGCCCTGGGATACGGTACATCTCTTGCCGTCGGTATCGGCGTCCCCATCCCCATCCTTAACGAAGAGATTCTCGAATATACAACAGTTACAGATGCCGATATCAGCGCAGCAGTGATCGACTACGGCACTAATTATCCCGCCAACCGGCCTGCACCGCCGGTAACGAACGTCACCTATGCAGAGCTTAAGAGCGGCGAGATCACTATCGAAGGAAAAAAGGTCAAAACATCGCCAATGTCCAGTTACGTCAAAGCAAAAGAAGTGGCCGAGACACTTAAATCATGGATCAACGAAGGCAAATTCGAACTGTCGGTACCGAGCGCTCCCCTGCCTGGTGCTGAGTCGGGTATCCAAATGAAATCATTAAAGGAGCGCAGATAGTATGAACAGCCATCGAATCGTCCTGCATTTCAGTAACGATGTCACCAATCAGCCTATCATTTACACGCTCTGCCAGAAATACAATCTGATATGCAGCATCATCAAAGCTTCCATCGAACCAAATCAGGAAGGGTATGTAGCACTGGAGATATCCGGTGAAGATAAGAACTACGATCAGGCATTGGAGTATCTCAAAGAAATGAAAATCCGTGTCGAGGATTTCAAACGCCGAATCATTAGAAACGAAGAAAAATGTACAGATTGTGGTGCCTGTGTAGGTTTCTGCCCGACCGGAGCTCTGGCAATAGATATCGACACGCGGAAAATAAGCTTCAACGATTCAAAATGCGTTGCCTGCAGTTTATGCACCAGAGCATGCCCGTTCAAGGCAATGCAGACCAATTTTTAGCTCGTCGATGTATACCGAAAGGACATACCGTTCCTGGACCGATAATGACGGCATGCTTTCATATGTTGTCAAAGAGGATGAATCGGATCTTTTCGTGACATCAGAAACGGACTTGAGCGGAGTAATTTCAAAACATCTGATCCAAATTCGCAAAATCCTAACAACATTCATAAATGCCCATCCCGAGTTCCGATCATCGCTTGTACCGCTCGATCTTAAAAGTGATGACGAAACTATCACATTAATGTTAGATTCCGCCCGATCAGCCGATGTAGGGCCTATGGCAGCCGTTGCCGGTGCTGTCAATGAATATATCGGAAAAAGAATCCATGAAGATCTCATCATAGAAAATGGCGGTGATATCTACATACGCGGCAATGGCGAGAAGACCATCGGACTCTTTGCCGGAGACAGATCTCCTTTCTCTCACAAGATCGGACTCAAAGTCCAAGTCAGGAATAAGATGGGAATCTGCACCTCATCAGGAACTGTCGGACATTCACTCAGTTTCGGACACGCCGATGCCGTCACGATCATTTCGCAATCCTGCGCACTGGCAGATGCCGTTGCAACATCGATATGCAACATGGTCCAAACCGATGCAGACATAGAAAAAGCCCTTGAACGAGCTATGTCGATCAAGGGCATCGATGCATGTATCATCGCGATCAACGATAAACTCGGCGTTCTGGGTGACGTCGAGATCGTGGACCTGTAATTACTCTGAAGTGCTGCTATCTTTAACGAAATCTATGAATTCCCTGAGGATCCTGGAATTCACTGAATCATCAAGGTAAACACAGTAAAAATCTCTCACGAGATTTAGATCTGAGATCTTGACTGTCTTGATATTGCCACAGGCTCTAGAATCAGCCAGAGCATAACTAGATACGAAAGCGCTGCCAGAACCGGAGGCAACAGCAGTGATCTGAGACCTGGCACTGCCAAGAGTAATACGGTTGTTCATCAAGGCGGGATCGAAACCGGCCTGCTTGATCATCCTCTCAAGGCTCTGTCGGGTGCCGGAAGACACATCACGGGTGATCATCGGTTCGTTTTCGAGCATTGAATAAGTGATGCTGTTCATCTTAGCAAAAGGATGATCAGGGCTGACAATCAACTTGATTCGGTCACTGCCTACTTTGAAATACTTGAGATCTTTGTTCTTAGGCGGAACCGATCCACAGAACCCGATCTCATATGTACCATTGGAAACACCTTCCAGAACTGTTTGAGAATCCATTACCTCGACAGAAGATGTAATTGCAGGATGTTCATTTATAAATTTTCCTAATAATGCAGGAACGATATATTCACCGGGAGTAGAAGAAGAAGCAATAGAGAGTTCACCGACAAGCTCTTCCCTAAGGATCTCCAGGTCCCGCAGGAGCTTCTGGTATTCGATGTCAGCGATCTCAGCATACTTGAGTACACGTTTGCCGGCATCAGTGAGGCTGACCTTACGCGAAGAACGATTGAGCAGGCGTACGTTCAAGGTCTGTTCGATCTTCTGGATCTGGAAGGAGATAGCGGGCTGGGTCATGCCTGATTCTTTGGCGACAGCGGAAAAACTACCCAGTCTGACTAAAGCTAAAAGAGTCTGCATATAATCTAGGTTCATGGCAGTGATCCTATCCAAAAAATTTATTTATAATTTAATTTTATAACAAATCTTTTGCAAGTTTCAAATACTTTTTATAGTTGCAAGTAAATAATTTTATAGATATTTTTGCTCAGACAGGTATGATAGCCGATTTTATCGGCCTCATTTTTGTTTTATAATTTGAGTGCGCTATTTTTGACTGATGGAGAGAGAAGTATGACTAGTGAAGAAGACCTTTTATGCATAAACACCATGAGATTCCTGGCCACTGACGCCATCGATCAAGCGAAATCCGGACATCCCGGAGCTCCTCTCGGCGCATCACCTATCGCATATACTGTATGGAAGTATTTCCTAAAACATAATCCCAACAATCCTAAGTGGTTCAACCGTGACCGCTTCGTCTTGTCCTGCGGTCACGCTTCAATGCTGCTTTATTCTCTGCTGCACCTGACCGGTTATGACGTTTCATTAGATGACATCAAGAATTTCCGTCAGTGGGGATCTAAGACACCAGGACACCCTGAATACGGTATCACTCCCGGCGTCGAGACCACTACAGGCCCCCTCGGCCAGGGATTTGCGACCGCAGTTGGCATGGCTATCGCTGAAAAACATCTGGCTGCCAGATTCAATCTCAACGGCTACGATATCATCGATCACTATACTTATGTTCTCTGCTCCGACGGCGACTTGATGGAAGGTATCTCATCAGAAGCTGCATCCCTTGCCGGTCACCTCGGACTTGGACATCTCATCTATCTCTATGATTCCAATGACATCTCCATCGAAGGCTCCACTAACATCACCTTCACGGAAGACATCAAAAAACGTTTCGAATCCTGTGATTTCCAGGTCATCGGTCCCATCGACGGCAACGACGTCGAAGCTATCAAAGACGCAATAAAACTGGCACAGAGCGATGAGGCTCATCCCAGCATCATCATCTGCAAGACTGCCATCGGTTTCGGTTCACCCAATAAGCAAGGAAAGGCATCATCTCATGGCGAACCTCTGGGATTGGAAGAGACTATCCTGACCAAGAAAGCACTGGGATGGCCTACCACAGACCGTTTCTTCGTTCCTGAAGAAGCTGCCAAAGCCATGGATGCCAAAGTTATTGGCGCAAAAGCTGAAGCAGCCTGGGAGATGCTCCTCAGGATCTACCGAGCTGAATTCAAAGAGAAGGGTGCCGAACTGGATGCCCTGATCAACGGCGATATCGACCAGTCATATAAAGTTGCTTTAGCCGCTATCCCCAACAATGATTGTGCCACACGTGAAGCATCGGGCGCAGCGATCAATGCTGCAGCACCGATCATCAAGGAACTCATGGGTGGCTCCGCTGATCTCGGTCCTTCATGTAAAACTGCTATCAAGAACGAAAAAGACTTCTCGAAAGAGACTCCTGTCGGCAGAAATATCCACTTCGGTATCCGTGAGCATGCCATGGGCGCCATCGCCAACGGCATGGCGCTGCACGGAGGCATTATCCCATTCGTATCCACTTTCATGATGTTCTATGACTATATGCGCTCTTCCGTCAGGCTATCTGCACTGATGGGCCAGCGTGTCATCTACGTCTACACCCACGATTCAATCGGTCTTGGCGAAGATGGTCCTACCCATCAGCCTATCGAACAGCTGATAGGTATGAGATCAGTACCCAATCTGATCGTGATACGACCCTGCGATGCCGCTGAGACCGTATCCGCTTGGAATTATGCCATCAACCGCACCGATGGTCCTACCGCCTTGGTGCTCAGCCGACAAAAGCTCCCTGCACTTTCCCACGATGCCGGCATCGAACTCATCAATAAAGGTGCTTATATCGCTAAAGATTGCGACGGAAATCCAGATGTTCTCATCCTCGCAACCGGCTCAGAGGTTAAGCTCGCCCTTGATGCTCAGGACAAACTGGCAGCAGACGGCATCAAAGCACGCGTCATTTCCATGCCTTCCTGGGAGCTCTTCGAAAAACAGGATGCCGCATATAAAGAAAGCATCCTGCCGAAGGAGATCAAGAAGCGAATCTCCATCGAAGCCGGTTCCACTATCGGATGGGCCAAGTATGTCGGAGATGAAGGCGTTTCCATCGGTATCGATCACTTCGGAGCATCAGCTCCGGCATCTGAACTCTTCAAGCAGTTCGGAATAACCTCCGATGCCGTCATCGAAGCAGCCAAGAAAATGAAATAGGAGTCATTAGCCGAGCGAAGTTGCTCGGCTTTTTTATTATTAAAAAAGGAGCACATCAACCGAATGAAAAATCTCAAAAAGCTGACTATCCTGCACTCGAACGATCTTCACGGTGACTTCCTGGCCGAAAACGTCGACTCGAAATTGGTCGGCGGTGTCTCCATGCTGTCAGGCTATGTCAACAAGGTCCGAGATGAAGAAGAGAACGTGATCTACTGTATTGCCGGCGACATGTTCCGAGGATCCCTCATCGACAGCGAGACCCGCGGTGTCGATACCATCAACATCATGAACATGCTCGCTCCTGACGTAGTCACACTGGGCAACCACGAAGTCGACTACGGTCTTGCACACCTCCTCTTCCTCGAGAAATACGCAGACTTCCCCATCATCAATGCCAACATGTATATCAAGAATTCCAGAAGCCACAAGAGGATCTTTGCCCCATATAAGGTCCTTCGCGTGGGAGGCATGAACGTCCTCTTCATCGGTATCCTTACCGAAGACGTCCTTGCCAGCACCAAGAATGAAGGGCTTATCGGCACATTGGTCAATATCGAAGACGCCGCTGCCGAAGTTTCCAAGATCAATGACGGCTTCAAGAGCATGGACATCGATTTCACAGTCCTTCTGACTCACATCGGTTTCGAACAGGACAAGAAACTGGCCGCGGCTCTGGATCCTGCCTGCGGAGTCGATATCATCATCGGCGGTCACAGCCATACTCTCATCCATGAACCTGCTATCGTCAACGGCATCCCTGTAGTCCAGGCTGCCATCGGTACTGACCAGATCGGCCGCTTCGATATCATGGTCGACATCGACAACAACTGTATCGATTCCTACAAATGGGAGCTCATCCCCATCAACGAGCATACCTGTCCTGTCGATGAAGAGATGAAAGCGATCATCTACGCTCTCCGCGACAAGACTGATGCCAAATATGGTGAAGTCATCACCTCGTTCCCGAAAGTCTATACTCATCCTCGACGAAACATGGAGACCGAACTTGGCGATATCTTTGCAGAAGGCATGCGTGAACAGCTGGGTGTCGACATCGTATTCCTGGCTTCCGGCAGTATCCGAAAACCGACATTGGGCAAATATGTGACTCTCAAAGATTACATGGAGATATTCCCCTTCACAGATCCCATGTATGAATTCAAGATGACCGGCGCCCAGCTCAAAACCGCCATCAAATTCATGTTGCGTGATGAAGCATTCCTCGATGGAGACCATACTGAGTTCTATCAGATATCCCGCGGTTTCTACTGCGAATATGAGATGGCATCTCATTCGATCAAAGAGATCAAGATGAACGGCAAAGACGTTGCCGATGACGACATGTTCACTGTCTCTATGCAGCGCTATCACTTCGTCAGCATCAAAGACTTCCTCGGCGTACCCATGGAAGATATCGAAAAGAACGGCAAGCCACGTATCATTGCCGTCAAATCCCCCAATGTCCTTGAAGAATATTTCCGTGCTCATGCTGTCGTAATCTGGGACGAAGAGAAACGACTCAATATCAAATAATCCCATCTTAAACTAGAAAGAGGATGCGGAGATGTCCGCATCCTCTTTTTTTTCTGAAAAATAGTTGCCCTACTTTGCGTTCCATGAAGACATCGCTGTTTCAGTTAAAGTCTTGAAAGCGGCTGCCTTATCTGCCTGGGCAAAAACTGCAGAACCGACACAGATCTCTTCTGCACCGGCATCGGCAACTTCTTTGACGTTGGCTAGTTTCACACCGCCGTCGATGCCGATAATGATATCGTGACCTTGCGTCTTGAATTCACGCATCTTATCAAGGACCTCAGGAACGAAAGGACGTCCGTAATAACCGGGATATACCGACATAAAAAGGATATAGTCCATCTCAGCTAGGATCTCAGGAGTAAGGACCGAGAGAGGAGTATCGGGATTGATGGCAAGACCTGCTTCGCATCCCAATGCTTTGATCTTCTTCAGCAGCTTTGGTGCATCGTCAACTGCTTCGACATGGATGATGATCCTGCGGCATCCGGCTTTGGCAAGTGCACGGAAATGCTTTTCCGGGTGAACCGTCATCAGATGGGCTTCCCAACCGCAAGCAGGAGCAGTCTTAACGGCATCTTTGACTTTGACTGATTCACTGGGGACGAAGATCTTATCCATGATATCGTACTGCATCCAGGAACAGAACGATTCGGCTTCCTTGACCATCTTCTTCATGGCATCAAGGTCATCACTCAGGATTGCGGGAACGATTCTTCTCATATCATTGAACCTTTCTCAAGGAAGTTGCACCAATATGATACCACCGAAGGATGTGAGTTTGACAGAAAAAAAGACTGTCTAATAGAATAGCTACGTTCAAGGACAGATACACGATGAGTAAGACAAAGAAGAAAAAGGAATTCCCGTTCAAGACACTATTTGTGGTGATCGCCATCATTCTCATCCTCAGCTGGATCCTAATACCAAGCCTGATGGCTGCATTCGAAATCTTCTAGTTCGATTTCTTCCAATTATCGGCAGCATCGATGAGCTGTCTTGCGACTTCCAGTGCACTATCTTTAGTTCCCTGTCCGCCTACCATCAATGCTAATTCCTGCATGCGTTCATCGTCATCAAGTCTCGTCATATGGCTCGTCAGTCTCTCATCCGTAAATGCTTTGCTGACACTGTAATGCGCATCGGCATAACACGCTATCTGAGCAAGATGGGTCACACAGATCACCTGATGATGACGTGAGAGTTCCCACAGTTTCTTTCCCAAAACGTCCCCGGTCCTGCCACCTACGCCGATATCGATCTCATCGAAAATGAGGATGGGAACCTTATCAGACGAAGCAAGCGCAGACTTGATAGCCAGTGTGAATCTGGAGACTTCACCGGTAGATGCGATCTCGGCCAAGGGCTTCATAGGTTCGCCGGGAATAGTCGAGACTAGGAATTCAACGTTATCGATGCCGTTTTCACAGTTATCAGATGAACGCTTGATATCGACACTAAATACCGTATTCGGCATATCGAGGTCTTTGAGTTCCTTCATGACGGCCTTATTCATTTTTTCAGCCGTCTTCTTGCGCTTATCCGAAAGGACTTCTGCGCAATCAAGATATTCTTTCTCTGCGCGCTTGAGATCTTCTTCAAGATTGGTCAGATCGTATTCAGCATTATCAAGAGCTGAAAGTTTTCCTTCAGCCTCTTCAAGATAAGCAAGAGCGTCTTTGATCTCAGGGCCATACTTCTTCTTGATGTTCTTGATTATCGTCAGCCGTTCTTCGATGCTTTCAAGTTCACGAGGATCGAATTCTAATGAATCTCCGTAATCGCTTACTCTGTATGCAATGGATGTGACGTCCTCGGTGATAGATTCCAACTGATCGGCCAAACTCTCGAGAGAACTGTCGAAAGAAGAGATCTTGCGCAGTGCCTTGGCAGCTCTGCCCAGTGTCGATTCCGCACTGCCAGCTTCACTCTCTGTAAGATATTCACCTATCTCGTAGACATAGCCCTTTATCTTCTCGGCATTGGCTAAAATGTCCTTGCGCTCACGTAAAGAAGTCTCTTCATCTTCATCCAGATTGGCTGACCTGATCTCTTCCACCTGGAAGGACAGGAGATCACGGTTATTTGCAGCAGAACGCGAAAGAGCTTTAAGTTCTTCTATCTTCGTTCTGATCTCATTCATTGCATGATACTTCTCGGAGACAGACTTTAGGTCAGAAGCAAGATTTCCGTAGTCATCCAGATATCCCAGATGATTGCGTTTGTCATAAAGAGAAAGATGCTGGCTCTGGCCATGAATGTCCACAAGGAGCTCTCGCAGATCCCTCAGCGCGCCGCGCTGGGTGATATCACCATTGATACGGCTGACGGAATGGCCATGACGCTTGATATCACAAGAGAGCAGAAGTGTGTCTTCCTCAACACTAATGCCTTTGTCTTCGAGTAAAGTCCGGATATCGTCTTTGATCTCGCTCTCATCCAAATCGATGAAGGCTTCGATCTTACAGGAATCATCGTTGTAACGGATCTCATTGTCTGTGATACGTCCGTCAAGGAGAGCTTCGAATGCAGACAGGACCATAGACTTACCGGCACCTGTTTCACCGGTAATCACATTGAGCCCCTTCTCAAGCTGCCAATTAAGGCTGTTGATGAGGCCATAAGACCTGACATTAAACTCTGAGAGCATACTGCCAATAATTTTAGATATTTATTAGATACGGTGCAATCATCGTAAATTGAAAATAGGTTTATTCGTTGTTATGATTATTTCCATGTCTGAAAGCAAAGTAAAACAGAGTACATTTCAAAGGTATCTGATGGCAGGAAGAGCCGCCTTCCCTCACACCATCCCCGTGATGGCCGGGTATGTATTTGCCGGTATTTCTTTCGGCCTGCTCATGAACCACGCCCAGATGCCTGCTTGGCTGACCATCGTGATGTGTATCACCATGATCTCAGGTTCCTCCCAGTTCCTGGCCGTCGATCTATTACAGTCTGCCTTCAACCCGCTTTCAACTGTCGTCATCAACCTGATGGTAAACTCTCGCTACTCTTTCTGCGGTCTTACACTTCTCGATCGCTACAAAGGAACAGGCAAGAAGAAACCCTACCTTATCTGGAACATCACTGATGAGACCTTCGTCATCAACCTGACATCCAATCCGCCTGAAGGCATCCATCTCACCGATTACATGTTCATGGTCGCATTCATGGATCATATGTACTGGATTGTCGGCGGTACGCTTGGCGCTCTCATCGGCGAACTCATCAAATTCAACATGGATGGTATCGGCTTCGCCATGACCGGCATGTTCACCTGTATTTTTCTGGATCAGTGGGGGATCAATAAAAATCACAAACCTGCTGTCATCGGTGTGATTGTGGCGATTATCAGCCTTCTGATCTTCGGTGCACAGAGCTTCATGCTTCCGGCAATGCTGGTGATCCTTGCGATACTGCTCATCTTTGATAAGTATGTGAACGTAAAAGTCGGAGAGGAGGAGCAGAAATGACACAGAGTCAGATCTATATCACTGCGCTCCTCATTTTCTTGGCTGTAATAATCCCCAGGGCACTTCCTTTCGTTCTTTTCCCGGAAGGCAAGGAACCTCCTAAGTTCATCAAGAAACTGAGCACGACACTGCCCTATGCCGTCATCGGCTCGCTCGTAGTCTACTGCTTCAAAGACGTTTCGGTGACCGACTACCCGCACGGTATTCCGGAACTCATTGCACTGGCGTGTCTCGTCGGCGTGCACATTTGGAGAAAGAACACCCTCATCTCCATGGCCACGGGAACGATAGTCTATATGCTCTTGGTCCAGCTGGTGTTCGTAGCCTAATTGACTACATATCCCTGAGATGAATAAGCGAAAGCTCCACCCTTGAGTTCCATGACATAGGTATATCCGTTCTTAGCAAGGAACGTGGATACGATATAGCTGTCACGACCGACTGCACAGTAAATAAGTATCGGAGCATTGTAGTTCTTGGGGAACTGGTTCAGTGAACCTTCGATCTGAGTGTACGGGACATAAAGATCAGTACCGGGAAGCTGCATGGTCGGGACAGTATCGACACAAACAACCAGTACATCCTCTGCAAGTACTGAATTGCACTTTGCCGGAGTAATCTCATAATAAGCGACTCTCTGCGCATCATCTACGAAGACTGGATCCCCGGGATATTCGACATGATCTACGGGGCCTCCGCAGCTGCAGACTAAAACGGCAAGTAAGGCAAAAACAACGCCACTAATCTTTTTCATGAATAAACCACCCCTTTTATTCACTTTTATTCAGTTATCTGAAGGATCTTGATACCTAACAAACTGCCAATAAAGACAGCCAAGCCAAAGATCCAACCATTCAAGCCAAATGATATAACACCGGAGAAGAATGCACCAATATTACAGCCTCCGGCAAGCCCAACTCCATAACCCATGATGACAGATCCGAGAAACACCCTGAGACCTGCTTTGAAAGTCCTGGGATATTTGATCTTAAAGTCACCGGAGAGGAGAGCCACGATAGCGGCTCCCAAGATGATAGCAAGGTTCATGACCAAGCCCCAGGTTATCTCTGTTGCTGACGCAGTAATCTTGCAGGCACCAGGGATAGCCGCAACATCAGGGAAACTGATACCGATAGCATTGCAGATGACTTCAGACCAGCGGTTATATTCACCCGACACACCGATAGGACGCTCAACGATCTTGTATGCAAGTATGCTCAAAACACCGATGGCCACACCACCAGCCGTAACCGGCCAGTGGCCAAGAAGTGCCTTCCATGAGAACTTCTTCTTTTCAGTCTTTTCCGCCGGCTTCACAGCCTGTTGAGCCTTACTGGAGGCTTCAATTATACGGATAACATAATACATAAAAGCCAATACCAGGAGAGTTACAACAATCGTAAGAGGCCAACCGATATAGGCAGGAAGCCAAACCTGCTTGGCATTGACAATGAAGTTATCATACCAGAACTCTCCCTGCAGTTCATAGAAAGAAATACCGACTAAAAGTCCGGCAGTAAGGATGATCACTGAAAGAGACCCTTCTCCTAATCTGCTAAGGCTTCCGACAACACATCCTCCGGCAAGGATAGATCCTATTCCGAAGAGAAGACCGCCAAAAACGATAGTCCAACTCAAAGGATATACATGGGCATTTACAGGAATGGTTCCGAGATCAGGATCAGGTACTTGAAGGAACATCATAAGGGCAAAGCCTACAGATGCAATCATAAGACCGGTGATGACGCCTCGCATGAGACGTCCGTCTTTCATGAGAACAAGGTTACTGACAGCTGACACGAAACAGAATCGGCTTCTCTCGAGAGCAATACCGATCAAAAGCCCCAGGATCATGAAGAGAGCCAGTCTGGGCATATTGCCCTGCAGATAGATGAATTCGACTATTCCCAGTGCAATCAAAATGATTGCGGCAATGATCCTCGGCTGTTTGAGATACTTCAACATATCTTTAATTTTAACACTTATCAATTGAACGCACATTCCTACTTTGTTATACTTACAAAGTGGTATGTCTATACGTAAATAGCCACAACAATATATAGGGGTTATTCAATGAAAGCAGTTATTTTTGTTGGAGGGTTCGGAACCAGACTCCGACCTTTAACTTGTAATACACCTAAAGCAATGGTTCCCGTCTATGACGAACCATTCATCCATGTGGTCCTGGAAAGATTGAAAGCATATGGTATCACCGATGTCATACTGGCAATCAGCCACCTTTCCAACCAGATTGAAGAACACTTCGGTGACGGATGTGAACATGGCATGCACATCACTTATGTCCATGAGGTTGAGAACAACCCCCTGGGCACTGGCGGCGCACTAAAGAATGCTGCCAAGTACATCGACGGCACATTCCTTGCCATGAATGGGGATATCGTTTCGGATCTCAACATTACCCGAATGCTCAACTTCCACAAGTCATACAAAGCGAAAATGACTATCGCACTCCATAAAGTCGATAATCCTTCCCAGTATGGTCTGGTCAAGATCTCATATGACAACAAAGTAGAATCTTTCATCGAGAAACCCAAAGCTGACGAAGTCAATACCGACACAATCAATGCCGGCATCTACATCATGGAACCTGAGATCCTCGATCTGATCCCTGAGGGAGTCAACTGTTCTCTTGAGCACGAAACCTTCCCCAAGATTTTATCCGAAGGGCTGCCATTCTATGCCTATGTAGACGATTCGTACTGGCTGGATATCGGAACACCTGAAAAGTATTTCAAGCTCCTTACCTCATACATGACCGGTGAACTCAGGAACAACATCTTCCATAAGATCACAGACGTAGTCCTTCGAGCCGGATTCGTTTCGGCTGCCACATCGACGCTCAAAGGTCCTATCTACATGGGTAAGAATGCACTGATCAAAGACAATGTCTTTGTCAGAGGGCCGGTCGTCATCGGCGATAATGTCATCATCGAAGAAGGTGCCCGCCTTGAAAATGTTATCCTTTGGGATAATGCTCATATCGGTAAGAATGTAAAACTGAACGTTGTCGTCGGCGCAAATAACATCACCTTTGAAGACGATACTGAAGTAAGCGGAACAGTCATCGGAGACAATGTCGTGATCCGCAAAGGCTGTCCTAAAGTCGTCGACTGTGACATCCAGCCCGATACCGTTGTGGATAATTTGGATAAACTTACTCAGGGCTAGCAGTACTGCGTATTATTAGAGGGGACAGGTGTAAACTGCCCCCTTTTTACATACTTAAGAGACTAAGGAAAAAGCTATGTTAGAACGACTTGAACAGATCAACCAAAGATTCATTAATATCGAACATGAACTTGCTGATGAAAAGACTATCTCCGACGTCAAACGACTGCAGGAATTAGGTCAGGAGAGGAGCAATCTCGAAGAGATCGTGACCTTATACCGAAAATACCGCGATACTCAACGCCAGATCGAAGAAGCAGAGGAGATGCTCAAAACTGAAACCGATGATGAGATGCGCAGCATGATCAAGCAGGAACTGGCCGATCTGGAAAAGTCTCTTGATCCCCAGATGACAGCCATGAAGATCGCACTTCTCCCTACCGATCCAAACGATAACCGCAATGTCATCATCGAGATTCGCGCCGGTACCGGCGGCGACGAAGCCGGCCTTTTCGCAGCAGATCTTTTCAGAATGTATTCAAACTATGCCAAGAACCGCCGATGGCAGGTCGAGATTGTCAACAGCAACGAATCAAGCATCGGCAGTATCAAGGAAATCGTATTTGAAGTCACCGGCAAAGGTGCATTCAGCAGATTCAAGTATGAACGAGGCGTGCACCGTGTTCAGCGAGTTCCCGTGACTGAGACCAGCGGACGTATCCACACATCAACCGCTACCGTCGCAGTACTGCCTGAAGCCGATGAAGTCGAAGTCGACATCGATCAGAACGACCTTCGTATCGATATCTTCCATTCCGGCGGCGCCGGCGGTCAGAACGTTAACAAAGTCGCAACTGCTGTCCGAATCACTCATAACCCCACCGGACTAGTAGTAGTCTGTCAGGACGAACGTTCACAGCTCAAGAACAAACAGAAAGCCATGGCAGTACTCCGAGCCCGTCTGTACGAAATGGAACTTTCCAAGAAAGAAAATGCCGAAGCATCTGAACGTCGCTCACAGGTCGGCACCGGCGAGCGCGCTGAGAAGATCAGGACCTATAACTATCCTCAGGATCGTGTGACCGATCACAGGACTGGTATAACTGTACACAACCTTCCCAAGATCATGGAAGGTTATATCGACGAACTCATCGATTCAGTTGCCGCCAGCGAACAGGCACGCATGCTCGAAGAAAACGCGCTATGACGCTTTCAGAACTTGCAGGCATCCTGACTGATGAACTCAAAAACAATTCCATAGAGGAAGCTGTTCTTGAGGCGGAGCTTTTGATCAGGAGCGTGCTCAAATTATCCAAGGTCGAATATATTCTTGCTGATAAGAGAGTGCTTACCAACCAAGAAGAACAATCCATAAAGCATGCTCTTTCCCAAAGACTGTCTGGTATCCCGGCTGCATACATAATGGGAGAAAAAGAATTCTTTGGGCGAACATTCAGAATCACCGAAGACGTACTCATTCCCAGGCCGGAGACTGAACTAATGATCGAAGACGCTATGCGCACTCTCCCAAAGGGTTCAAAGACACTAGATATCGGGACCGGCAGCGGCGTGATCGCCATCTCGATGAAACTTGAACGAGATGATCTCACAGTCGATGCAGTCGATATCTCAGAAAAAGCACTCATCATAGCAACGAAAAATGCAAAAAAACTGGGGGCACGGATAAACTTCTTTCAGAGCGATCTGGGAGAAAACATCAAAGAACGCTATGACGGGATACTCGCAAACCTGCCCTATGTCCCTACCAAAGATATCCCGGATAGTCATGAACCACTGCTGGCACTGGACGGAGGAGCAGACGGCCTCGATACGGTCAGACGTCTCATCAACCAATTACCGCAGATGCTGAATCCCGACGGCATGGCATGGCTCGAGATTGCCATCGAACAGTATCCTGTCATCGAAAGATTTGCGAAACAGATATTCCCTTCAGCAGAGATCAAGGCAATCAAGGATCTGGCAGGAATAGACAGATTTATCAGAATAAAGCTGTGATTTCTCCGCAACATCACGAATGGTGATGCTGCGCTTCTGCTTCTTCTTCCAACTCTTCATGAGAGTGATGATGTCCATGTTTCTCATCGATCCAGTAATGATCATGACCATGATCATGAATGATAGTGTGTGAATGTCTATATCCGTCATGCACATGGACAAACGTGTGCTGATGCAGATGGGAATGGTTGCGAACCAAAGTGTCTATAATGGCGAGCACAGCACCTATGATCATAAAAAGAAGAGCAATGAAGAAAGATATCGAGAGATCCTCTTTGAAGATAAAGAAGGCCAGAACTGCACCGATAAAAGGATTGACTGCATAATAAGCGCTGGTCTTTGCCGCTCCCAGGATCCGCTGAGCCCTGACATACATAAAAATGCTGAGCCCATACGATACGAAACCTAACAGCATTGCAAGAGCGATGAATCTAATTTCTGGCAATCCTTCATGACGGATGAAAGCAATGATAAGAGCACCGATGCCGGAAAATACTCCTTTCAACATGACGATCTCATAGGTATCCTTGGATGAGATCTTCCTGGTACAGTTGTTCTCAAAGCCCCAACACACCATGGCCAACAAAACAAATAGTGAACCATAGGAAAGATCGAAACTATCAAAACCTTCAAAGGACAGTACGACACTTGCTAAAGTAATGAAAAGGATCGCGATCCACAATCTTTTTGAGATCATCTCTTTAAAAACAAACAATGCAATGACAGATGTCGCCACGATCTCAAAATTCCCCAGGAGCGATGCATTGGATGACGTACCCATATCGATACCGAACATAAGAAAAACAGGCGCAGCAATATCGAGAACGATCATCCCAATCACAAATGGAAGATCTTTTTTAGAAAGATTGTCAGCTGTCTTTTCTGACTTATTCCTAAAGAGCGACATCAATCCTACTCCGATTCCCGCACCGAGATAAAGCAGAGCTGCCATGGCAGAAGGGCCAACATGATCAAGCAAAATCTTGGAAAAAGGCACGCTTACCGAATAAGCGACAGCAGCAAGAAGAGCCAAAACGACAGATCTCAGTTTATTTCTGGAGTCGAATTCTTCACTCATAACCAGTATTATATCTTTTCTACTTCAGTCCGTATAAATTGAACAGTTTGAATAAAAGAAAGACCCGTGTTATAATGCATCACATTAGCGAGATAAAGTGGTAAAGTGCCAAACAGGCAAGAACAATAGGTCAGAAATGAAAGAAACGATAATTGATGAAAAAAACTTGAGAGATGACGAGAGAGCCATACTCGCACTGCGCAGTATCTACAAGAGATACGGCTATCTCCCCTATCGGATGAGCAAGTTCGAGGAATATGAGCTTTATATCCGAAACAAGGATTTTCTCGTCAGCGACAGGGTCATCACATTCAATGACACCACCGGTAAACTGATGGCTCTCAAGCCTGACGTCACCCTTTCCATCATCAAAAACGGTGACGACATAACCGGCTACAAACAAAAGGTCTACTACAGCGAGAATGTATACCGCGTATCGGATAGCACCGGTCGCTTCAAAGAGATCATGCAGACCGGTCTGGAATGCATTGGCGACATCAATCTGTATGATATCTACGAAGTGATCGCACTGGCCGCACAGAGTTTGAACGTGATATCCGACTCATTCATAATCGAGATTTCCAATCTGGATATTCTGTCGAAGCTGATCAAGAGTTGCAATGACGACGAGAGCTTCTTTGAGAAGGCAATCTCATTCATTTCAGAAAAGAACTCTCACGATCTGAAGAGATTATGCGAAGAATACAAAGTAGATGCCAAAAATTGCGCTACACTGCAGATGCTGGTAAAGACATATGGTGAACGCAGTAAGGTTCTGGAAACCTTGGAGTCATGCTGCGCGGATGATGATCTCAAAAAAATGCGGGAGCTGTCAGTCATGCTCGACAATTCCCCCTTCAGTGATAAGATCCGCTTCGATTTCTCGGTAGTCAGCAACATCAACTATTACAACGGCTTCATGTTCAAAGGATTCATCGATGGCATCAGCGATAGGATCCTTGCTGGCGGGCAGTACGATAAGATGATGACTAAACTCGAAAGATCCAGCAAGGCCATTGGCTTTGCTCTGTACCTCGACCTTTTGGAACAACTGCCGGCAAAACGAAATGAATATGATGTAGACGTTCTTCTGGTCTACGATGGTAAGACCGATATGTCTCTTCTGATCAAGAAAGTAGATGAGATCATCTCTTCCAAGCGGTCAGTGACCACCCAGCAGATGATTCCTTCCAATCTCAGATTCAGAGAAATGATCGATCTTAGGGAGGATAGATAACCATGCTTAATATAGCTCTCCCCAAAGGCCGTCTCGGCGATAACGTCTATTCAAAACTCAGAGCATCAGGGCTTGAATGTCCCGATGTCGACGACAACAATAGAAAGCTTATCTTCGAATCATCGGATAAGACCGTCAGGTTCTTCTGGGTAAAGCCCTCGGATGTCTCGATCTACGTCGAGCGGGGGGCAGCTGATATCGGTGTAGTCGGAAAAGACATACTTGTGGAATATGAACCGAATGTTTATGAGATCCTAGATCTTGGCATCGGCAAGTGTCGTATGGTAGTCGCCGGACCAAAAGATTTCTATGACAACGGAGACAGGACTCTGCGAGTCGCTACGAAGTTCTCAAGTATCGCATCCAACTATTACACCTCCATAGGACGCGACATCGATATCATCAAGCTGAATGGTTCCATCGAGATCGCTCCGATACTGGGTCTTTCCGATGTCATCGTGGATATAGTTGAAACAGGAACTACTCTAAGAGAAAATAACCTTGAGATAAAAACTGTCATCATGCCGATTAGTGCAAGACTGATAGCAAACAAGACCTCCTTCAAGTTCAAGGATGATGAAATAAACAAAATCATGAATAAAATCAAAGGACAAATAAACAATGATTAAGATCTATAAGTATGGCGAAGTACCCAACAGCGAACTATTCCTCCGCGACAACATCGCTTCCAACGTGGAAGGCATCGTTGCCGATATCATCGCAAACGTCATCAATAACGGTGATAAGGCTCTATATGAATATTGTCTGAAATTCGACAAGGTCGAGCTGAAATCACTCGAGACCAGCAAGGAAGAGATCGATGAAGCCGTCGCTTCCATGGAACCTGAATTCATCCAGGTCCTCGAAGAAGCTGCCGACAATATCCGCAACTTCCACGAGAAACAACTCAGAACCAACTTCGTCATCAACGATAAGAACGGCGTCGTCATGGGACAAAAAGTGACCCCTATCGAGAAGATCGGTATGTATGTCCCCGGCGGTACAGCGGCCTATCCTTCCACTGTTCTCATGGACAGCATCCCTGCTAAGATCGCAGGATGTCAGGAACTCATCATGGTCACTCCTCCCAACAAAGAAGGAAAAGTCAATCCCGCCATCCTGGCTGCTGCCAAAGTTGCCGGCGTAGACCGTATCTTCAAAGTCGGCGGTGCACAGGCAATCGCAGCATTAGCTTATGGTACCGAAAGCATTCCCAAAGTCGATAAGATCGTCGGCCCCGGCAACGCTTTCGTAGCGGAAGCAAAGAAACAGGTCTTCGGCAAAGTCTCCATCGATATGATTGCCGGTCCCAGTGAGATCCTGGTGGTAGCCGATTCCAAGAGCAACCCTGTATTCGTAGCTGCTGACCTGCTCTCCCAGGCTGAACATGACAAGATGGCCACTGCCGTCCTCGTGACCGACAGCTATGAATTTGCTCAGAAGGTAAGTGACGAACTGGAACGCCAGCTCCCGCTCCTTCCCAGAGAGCCTATCGCCCGACCTTCGATCGATAACAACGGAAAGATCATCATTGCAGAGAACGATCTCATGCTCGCCATCGATATCGCAAACGAGATCGCTCCCGAACACCTTGAGCTCTGCGTAGATAATCCTTTCGATTATCTCGATAAAGTAAAGCATGCCGGTTCCATCTTCATGGGCAGATACTGCCCTGAAGCTCTGGGAGACTACTTTGCCGGGCCCAACCACACTCTGCCCACCAGCGGTACAGCACGCTTCTCATCTCCGCTTTCTGTCGATGACTATGTCAAGAAGACACAGTTCACCTACTATTCCAGAGAAGCACTCAAAGAGGTATACAACAAGATCGCATTATTCGCGACAAAAGAAGGACTTAATGCACACGCCAAAAGCATGACCGTGCGCTTTGAATAAAATGAAAAAGTTTTTTTCTGAAAGATATGACGAACTCGTACCATATGTGCCTGGGGAACAGCCGCAGGACAGGAGCTACGTCAAACTGAATACGAATGAATCGCCTTTTCCGCCATCATCATCGGTGACGGAAGCGGTGCGTTTGGAGAGCCAGAAGCTGAATCTTTATTCTGACCCCGAAAGCCTTGAACTGCGCAAACAGTTTGCAGCTGTCTTCGGAGTGGACAAGGATGAAGTGATCATGGTCAACGGTTCGGATGAAGTCCTGAACTTTGCCTTCATGGCTTTTGCAGATGAGAAGAGACCGCTGGCATTTCCTGATATCACATACGGTTTCTACCCGGTCTTCGCCAAACTGAACCGCATCCCTTACACCGAGATTCCTGTAAAAGACGATCTCTCGATAGACGTAAACGATTATATCGGCATCTACAAGACGGTCGTCATCGCAAATCCCAACGCACCGACCGGTTTGTTCCTCAGTCTCGACTCCATCGAAAAGATCGTGGCATCTAACCCTAATAACGTTGTGATCGTAGATGAAGCATATATCGATTTCGGCGGACAGAGCGCGATCAGTCTCATCAGAAAATATGACAACCTGCTGGTCACCGGTACTTTCTCCAAATCCCGTTCCATGGCTGGAGCAAGACTGGGATTCGGCATCGCGAACAAAGAACTGATCGGCAATCTCAATACGATACGTTACTCAACAAATCCTTACAACGTTAACCGTATGACTTCGGCAGCCGGCATCGCTGCGCTCCGAGACAACGATTACTACATGGATAACTGCAAGACCATCATCGCAAACCGTGCTTGGACTACGGATGCTCTTAGTGCCCTTGGTTTCGAAGTCCTGGATTCAAAAGCCAACTTCGTCTTCGCGCGGACAGATAAACTATCCGGAGAACAGTTATACTTAAATCTTAAAGAAAACGGAGTCTTGGTCCGACATTTCAAACTTGACAGGATCAAGGACTATAACCGCATCACGATCGGGACACTCGATCAGATGAAGACATTGATAGAAAAAACAAAACTGATTTTGGAAGGTAAATAAAATGAGAAGTGCAGAAATCGAACGAAAGACCAATGAGACCGATATCAAACTCAAGCTCGTCCTAGAAGGAACTGGTGTAGCAGAGATCGCTACCGGCTGCGGTTTTCTTGATCACATGCTGAACCTCTTCTCATGCCACAGTAAGATCGACCTCAGCGTCGCCTGCGTCGGTGATACCGAAGTCGATTTCCATCACACCACTGAAGATGTCGCCATCTGCCTCGGTCAGGCTTACAAAAAGGCACTGGGAGAAAAGAACGGCATCGGCAGATATGGAGATGCAACGGTTCCCATGGATGAAGCACTGATCATGACTGCAGTAGATGTCTCTGGTCGCGGCGGATGCTACTGCTCACTGGATATCCCGACCGCCAAAGTCGGAGATTTCGATACTGAATTATGCGAAGAATTCTGGCAGGCTTTCGCCCGAGAGTCCGGTATTACCATCCACATCCGACAGCTGGCCGGTAAGAATGCGCACCATATCATCGAAGGCGTCTTCAAATCTGCTGCACGCAGCATCCGAAGTGCCATCTTCGTACACCCAAATTCATCCAATAGTATCCCGTCTACAAAAGGATCGCTTTAGTGATAGCAATAATCGATTATGGTGTCGGCAATCTCTTCTCCCTATGCTCGTCCTTCAAGAGCATCGGGTACGATGCCGTCATTTCTGACGATGCCGAAACCATCCTCAATGCCGATAAGATCATCCTGCCGGGAGTCGGTGCATTTGAAGACGCAGCCAAGAAACTGCATCTGTCTGGAATGGACAAGACTGTAAAGAAAGCCGCTTCCCTCGGCAAACCGGTCATGGGCATATGTCTCGGGATGCAGCTCCTTTTCGACAAGAGCTTTGAATACGGCGAACATGACGGGCTGCACATGATACCCGGCAACGTGATCCCGCTCAAAGGCTATATCAAAGACGGGCTCATGATCCCGCATATCGGCTGGAACGCGCTTCATTTCAGAAAAGAGGATCCGCTGTTCAAATACATCAAAGAGGGCGATTACGTATACTTCGTCCACTCCTACTATGCTGCTGACTGCGACGAACACACTGTAGCAGACACTGATTACGGAGGGACTGTGACAGCCATCGTCAGAAAAGACAACGTAGTAGGCTGTCAGTTCCATCCCGAAAAGAGCGGTGAAGTCGGACTTAATATTTTGAGAGCATTCTGCGAGAAATAACGAATGATAATCTTTCCTGCAATAGACATATATGAGAATAAAGTCGTCAGATTGTACAAAGGCAATTATGACGAGATGACGACTTACAGCGACGATCCTGTGAGCGTCGCCAAAGCGTTCAAAGAGATGGGTGCGACGCATCTGCATGTCGTCGATCTGGAAGGCGCCAAGAAGGGAACTACTTCCAGCATCACGACGATCTCAAAGATCGCTTACGAGACTGGTCTCTTCATCGAGATCGGCGGTGGCATCAGGACCATGGACGCCGTAAAGGATTATAAAGATGCAG
>JAEEGH010008598.1_pt1 | contig 24053 bp, 13 predicted proteins | sample 9134181 | NCBI WGS metagenome assembly JAEEGH01 (sample SAMN16246544, study PRJNA631951) | gut metagenome | biome: gut microbiome; feature: rumen; material: DP-attached | host: Bos | place: Iran: Karaj | collected 2018-10
TGCAGTCTGAAGTGAAAAATATCTATAACTTAAAATATAAAAACAATGGAACAACAAGGAATTAAGCCGTATGTCATCGGCTTGGACTTAGGAGGTACGAATTCCGTATTCGGCATCGTAGATGCACGTGGTGAAATCAAGGCAACGACAGCCATTAAGACTGGCGGTTACGACAAAGTAGAAGACTATGTGGCAGCCTGTATTGATGCCTTGCAGGTCATCATCGAGCAGGTGGGCGGCATTGAAAAGATCAAGGCAATGGGCATTGGAGCCCCCAATGGCAACTATTACAACGGCACCATCGAGTTTGCTCCCAATCTGGCATGGGCGAAGAACGGTGTAGTACCTTTGGCAAAGATGTTCAGCGACAAGCTGGGCGGCATTCCCGTGGCACTGACCAACGACGCCAACGCTGCTGCTATCGGTGAGATGGTCTATGGTGTGGCTCGCGGCATGAAGAACTTCATCGTCATCACCTTAGGTACAGGTGTTGGCTCAGGCATCGTCGTCAACGGACAGTTGCTCTACGGACACGACGGCTTTGCCGGTGAGTTGGGTCATGTGACGATGGTGCGTGGTGCTGAAGGCCGTAGCTGCGGTTGCGGACGCACGGGTTGCTTGGAGGCTTACTGTTCGGCAACGGGTGTGGCACGTACAGCCCGTGAACTGCTGAGCAAAACCGACCGCCCCAGTCTGCTGCGCGAGATGAACCCCGAGGATATCACCTCGCTTGACGTATCAATCGCAGCCGGTAAGGGTGACGAGCTGGCAAAGGAAATTTATGAGTTCACCGGCAAGATGCTGGGTGAGGCTTGTGCTGACTTCGCTGCATTCTCCAGCCCCGAGGCTTTCATCTTCTTTGGCGGTATGGTCAAGGCAGGCGATTTGATTATGGAACCCATCAAGCGTGCTTACAACAACCACGTCATGAACATCTTCAAGAACAAGGCACAGTTCCTGGTCAGCGGACTTGACGGTGCATCGGCAGCCGTACTCGGTGCCTCGGCCATCGGCTGGGAAATCCAGTAAAGAACGACATTCATACAGAATCTAATAAAGAGGTTGGTGCAGGACGCTACCAACCTCTAACAATATGTGATAAGTCTTGGGCAATCGTCTCAAAGGGCTTATCGGGGGCAAATTTAGACAATAATCACATAAAAAGCAAATTTTTTAGCCTTTTTTCTTTCAAAACACAAAAAAAAGTTCCAAAATGTTTGCAGATTAAAAGAAAAAGTGTAATTTTGCACCCGTAAAAAAACATAACTAGGCACATGAAAGTAATGAACAACAATTGGTGGTGGCGCAACTCGAGATGGTAAAAGTCGCGAGGCACGTAGCCGTATATCAATGTTGTCATTCAGATAAAGAGGCTCGTCGGTAACGCGACGGGTCTCTTTTCTATTTTGAATCATTAAAATTTATAAGATATGAAAGAAAGTTTTTTTGTAGACGAGAAAGGTTTTTACGGAGAATTCGGCGGCGCGTATGTGCCGGAGATTCTCTACAAGTGTGTACACGACCTGCAAGAGGCGTACAAGCCGATTATCGAGAGTGAAGACTTCAAGCGGGAGTACCATGCCCTGCTGAAAGACTACGTGGGCAGACCCAGTCCACTGTATTATGCCAAGCGTATGAGCGAGCATTATGGTTGCAAGCTATACCTGAAGCGTGAAGACCTGAACCACACGGGTGCCCACAAGATCAACAACACCATCGGTCAGATTCTGCTGGCCAAGAAGATGGGCAAGACGCGCATCATCGCTGAGACAGGTGCCGGACAGCATGGTGTGGCCACGGCAACAGTATGTGCGCTGATGGACATGAAATGCGAGGTGTTTATGGGTGCCACCGACGTGGAGCGCCAGCATACCAACGTGGAGCGCATGAAGATGCTGGGCGCTGAGGTACACCCTGTACGCACAGGCAACATGACGCTGAGCGACGCCTGTTCAGAGGCCATCCGCGACTGGTGCTGTCATCCTGCCGACACCTTCTATATCGTTGGTTCGACGATGGGACCTCACCCCTACCCTGACCTTGTGGCAAGGATGCAGAGCGTCATCTCGGAAGAAATCAAGTGGCAGCTTGAAGAAAAGATAGGCCGCGACTATCCGGACTATCTCATTGCCTGCATCGGCGGAGGCAGCAATGCTGCCGGTACCATCTACCACTACGTCGATGACGAACGCGTCAAAATTGTGCTGGCAGAAGCTGGCGGTCATGGCTGGGACACAGACTATACGGCAGCTACCATCCATCGTGGCACCGTTGGCATCCTGCATGGTGCCAAGATGTTGGTGATGCAGGACGAGGACGGCCAGATACAGGAAGCATTTACCATTTCCGCAGGTCTCGACTATCCCGGTGTCGGCCCCATGCACTGCAATATGGCCAAGAAAGGTCGTACCCAAGTGCTCTCCATCAATGACGACGAAGCCATCTATGGCGGCTACGAACTGACCCGCATGGAGGGCATCATTCCTGCTATCGAGAGTGCCCATGCCATTGCAGCCCTGAAGAAAGTCACCTTCAAGCCTGACGATGTCGTAGTGCTCACCGTCAGCGGACGTGGTGACAAGGACGTGGAAACGTATCTGAAAAACAAACAAATGGCAAAAGAATATGGAAACTTTTAATTATACCACAACATCGAAGACCATACTGGCAGACCTTTATACCCCTGTCGGCGTCTATATGCGACTGCGTGACCTCTACCCGCAAAGCGCACTGATGGAGAGTTCGGACTACCACGACAAGGACAACTCGCGCTCGTTCATTGGCATCAACCCCATCGCCAGCGCGGCTATCGGCCACGGACTGGCCACCATCAGTTTCCCTGACGGCTCCACCGTTAGCCAGCCTTTAGACGCGGGCTTCGGTTCTGCTGAAGCCATCCATACCCTCATCGACCGTATCAAGGTCACTGGCGAGCACGCTAATATTTGCGGACTCTACGGCTATACCAGCTTTAATGCGGTACGCTATTTCGAGAACATCGCTGTCAAGGACGAGACAATGGAGAAGAACGACGCCCCCGATATGCTCTACATATTATACAAGGACATCATCGTGTTCGACCACTTCAACAACCAACTGACCATCGTCAGCTTAGGCGACGCTACCGAACTGGAGAACATCTACAAACAGATGAACAAATCCAACATACAGGCCTACGATTTCCATCCTGTAGGCGACGTCAGAAGTACGCTGACCGACGAGGAGCACAAGGCGAACATCCGCAAGGGCATCCAGCACTGTCTGCGTGGCGACGTTTTCCAGATAGTACTCTCGCGGCGCTTCATCCAAAAGTATGAGGGCGATGACTTCAAGCTCTACCGTGCTCTGCGCAGCATCAATCCTTCACCCTACCTCTTCTACTTTGACTTCGGTGGATTCCGCATCTTCGGCTCATCGCCCGAAACGCACTGCCGCATTGATAAATGTTCAATGGTCAATGGTTCATCGTCAATGTTCAAAGCCTACATCGACCCCATTGCTGGTACCACCAAACGTACGGGCGATGCTGAAGCTGACCGTAAGGGTGCCGAATACCTGCGCAACGACCCCAAGGAGAATGCCGAGCACGTCATGCTGGTAGACCTGGCACGCAATGACCTGAGCCGTAACTGTCACGGTGTAAAAGTAGACTTCTACAAAGACCTGCAGTATTACTCGCACGTCATTCACCTCGTCAGTCGTGTCTCTGGTGAACTAGACGAAGGCGCAGACCCCATCAAGGCATTTATCGACACCTTCCCCGCAGGAACCCTCAGCGGCGCCCCAAAGGTTCGCGCCATGCAGCTCATCAGCGAGTACGAGCCGCACAACCGTGGTGCATACGGCGGCTGCATAGGCTATATCGGCCTTGACGGTTCGTTGAACCAGGCCATCACCATCCGCACCTTCGTCAGCCGCAACAGTGAACTCTGGTTCCAGGCCGGTGGCGGCATCGTGGCCAAGAGTGATGAGGAGTACGAACTCCAGGAAGTAAATAATAAACTTGGTGCTTTAAGACGTGCCATCCTGATGGCAGAAAAAATGTAAGGTTATGAAGATAGTCATCATCGATAATTACGACTCGTTTACATATAACTTGAGTCATTTGGTCAAGGAACTGGGCGCCGAAGTAACGGTGTATCGTAACGACCAGTTCGAACTTTCGCAGTTAGAAGCGTTCAGCAAGATTATTCTCTCGCCAGGCCCCGGCATTCCCTCTGAGGCGGGATTGTTGCTCGACGTCATCAAGACCTATGCCGGTCGGAAGCCGATTCTTGGCGTCTGCTTGGGGCATCAGGCCATCGGAGAAGCTTTCGGAGCACGGCTCGAAAATCTCTCCGACGTATTCCACGGCGTGGCAACACCCTGCCGCATCATTAGCGACGACGCGCTGTTTTCCGGACTGCAGAAGAACATCACCGTCGGCCGCTACCACTCGTGGGTCGTTTCCCGCGAAGGTCTACCCGACTGCATAGAGGTCACCGCCGAGAGCGACGAAGGACAAATCATGGCACTCCGCCACCGCGAGCTGAACATCCGCGGCATCCAGTTCCACCCTGAGAGCGTACTGACCCCCGACGGCAAGAAGATGCTGCAAAACTGGATGTTCCTTTAACAACGAAATAACGTAATAACGAGATAACGAAATAACGTAAAATACAATATGGCACAGACAATGAAAGACATCCTCAACAGGATGCTGAACCACGAGGAACTGTCTCGTGAAGAAATGAAGAATATTTTGGTCGGTATCACTCAGAGTGAATATCCCACCGAACAGATTACCGCCCTGCTAACGGCCCTGCAGATGCGTGGCGTCACCGTCGACGAGTTGCTGGGTTTCCGCGACGGCATTTTGGAAACCGGCGTTCCTGCCTTGCTGGATGCCGACCGCTACATCGATGTCGTCGGTACTGGCGGCGACCGCAAAAACACCTTTAACATTTCGACGACATCATGTTTCGTCATCGCCGGTGCCGGCTACAAGGTAGCCAAGCACGGCAACTATGCCGCCACTTCGGTATCGGGTGCCTCGAACGTCATCGCCCATCACGGCATTAAATTCACTGACGATTTGGATAAGCTCAACCGCAGTCTGAACGAAGCCGGCATCGTTTATCTCCACGCCCAGCTGTTCGCCAAGGCCATGAAGTTCGTCGGTCCCATCCGCAAGGCATTGCAGTTCCCCACCATCTTCAACCTCTTAGGCCCGCTCGTGAACCCCAGCCAGCCCCAATGCCAGCTGCTCGGCGTCGCCAACCTCGATCAGATGCGTCTGTATCATCAAGTATATCAGAAGATTGGCATCGACTACGGCATCGTCAACTCCATCGACGGTTACGACGAGATTTCCCTGACAGGCGATTTCAAAGTCACCACCAAGAACTACGAGCGCATCTTCAAGCCCCAAGACCTCGGCTTCGACATCGCTAAACCGGAAGAACTCGTCGGTGGCGCCACCGAGGAAGAGGCTGCGCAGATTTTCGACAGCGTTTTAGAGAACCGCGCCTTGCCCGCCCAGAAAAACATCGTGCTGGCCAATGCCGCCTTCGGCATCCAGGTACTCGAGAAGGGCGAAAAGAGCATCGAAGAATGTATCGCCATTGCCCGCGAGAGCATCGACTCTGGCGCCGCCCTGCGTACCTTCAACAAGTTCGTAGAACTCAACAGCTAACCCACAATGACCGACATCTTACAAGAAATCGTAGCTCACAAGCGATTAGAGGTGGAACAGGCCAAACAACTGGTTCCACCATCAGAGCTGTACCGCCGCGTAGAGCCCATCCTTGACTTCAGCGTGGCCTCTATGAAGGCAGCACTGACAGCATCCGATTCGGGCATCATTGCTGAGTTCAAGCGCAAATCGCCTTCTAAAGGCTGGATCAAAGAGGAGGGGCAGGCCGACATCATCCCCCTCAGCTATCAGCAAAACGGTGCTTCGGCCCTGAGCATACTCACTGACGAGAAGTATTTCGGAGGATGCGACGATTTTATCAGCACAGCCCGTCATAGCGGTGTCAACATCCCCATCCTCTACAAGAACTTCGTCATCGACGAGTATCAGCTGTTCCAAGCCCGCCTGTGCGGTGCTTCTGCCGTGCTGTTGATTGCAGCCGACCTCTCTCAGGAACACTGCTCGGTGCTCATGCGTCTGGCACATGAATTAGGAATGGAAGTGCTGTTGGAGATGCATGCGAAGGAAGAGCTTGACTATGCGGCTCTGGAACCTGACCTATGTGGCATCAACAACCGCAACCTCGGATCATTCGTCACAGATGTCGAGAACTCGTTCCGCATGGCAGAGCTCCTACCCGGCAATGCCGTCAAGGTCAGCGAGAGCGGCATCTCGAATCCTGCTACCGTCAAGGCCCTTCGCCAGGCTGGTTTCCGCGGTTTCCTCATGGGTGAGCACTTTATGAAGACCGCCAACCCAGGACAGGCTCTTGGCGAGTTCATTGAAAAGGTAAAAAAGTAAAAAGGTAAAAAATCTGCTATCCCTATGATTATCAAAGTCTGTGGCATGCGCGATGCAGAGAACATCCGTGCTGTTGAGCAATTGTTAGCATCCTGGATGGGCTTCATCTTCTGGCCGAAGTCCAGCCGCTACGTCAGTGAGCGCCCATCCTATCTGCCCAAGCACTGCAAGCGCGTAGGCGTCTTTGTCGATGCCGACATTGAACAGATCAAGCACACCGTCGAAGACTATGCCCTCGACATCGTGCAGCTTCACGGCCATGAAACTCCAGAATTTCTCCGCCAGCTTCGTTCCGTTTTTGGCCATCCCATCGCCATCATCAAGGCCTTTAACATTGCCACAGAAGACGACCTGAAGGCTACTCAGGCATACGAGGGCATTGCAGACTATTTCCTCTTTGATACCAAGGGTCAGTCAGTTGGTGGCAATGGCGAGAAGTTTGACTGGTCAGTGCTCGACGCCTACGATGGCAGCACCCCATTTCTGCTCTCTGGCGGTATTGGTCCTGACGATGCAAGCCGTGTAAGGGCATTCCACCATCCCCAATGTATCGGTATTGACCTCAATTCTCGCTTCGAGGTTGAACCAGCATATAAAGACATCAAGAAACTCAAAACATTTTTAGAACAACTATGAATAAGATAAACCAAGTATTCGCCAACCGTGGCGACAAGAAATTCCTTTCGCTCTATTTCTGTGCCGGCTGTCCGACACTCGACAGCACAAGCGACGTGATACTAACCATGCAGCAGCGAGGCATCGACTTCATCGAGGTCGGCATCCCCTTCAGCGATCCGTTAGCTGACGGTCCCGTCATCCAGAGTGCCGCTACCCGCGCCCTCAAGAACGGCATGAACCTCAAATGTCTGTTCTCACAATTGAAGGCCATCAAGGACGACGTGCAGATTCCCCTGATACTCATGGGCTACCTAAACCCCATCATGCACTACGGCATCGAACCATTCTGCCAGAGTTGCGTGGAATCAGGCGTCAGCGGCATGATCATCCCCGACCTGCCCTTTGACGACTACCTCAACATCGTCAAGCCCGTGGCTGATCGCTATGACCTGCGTGTCATCATGCTCATCACACCTGAAACCAGCGACGAGCGCATCCGCTTCATCGACGACCATACCGACGGTTTTATCTACATGGTCAGCTCTGCTGCCATTACGGGTGCTCAGAAGAATTTCGACGATGCCAAGCAGGAATACTTCCGCCGCATCAATGCCATGAATCTGCGCAACCCGCGCATGATTGGTTTCGGCATCAGCAACCAGCAGACACTCAAAGCCGCACAGGACAATGCCGCCGGAGCCATCATCGGTTCAAAGTTCGTCACCCTGCTGAACGAGGCCGAAGGCAATGCCAATGTGGCTCTTGACCGTCTTTTCGCCGCACTTGAACAATAACTTTCCACAAAACTGGCAACGTAAACGTTATAGTAATAAAAAAGCTTAATAAGACAGGGAATTGACAATTTTTTTCGTACCTTTGTCCGCAAACTACTAAAACAGATGAAGATTATGAAGAAAATTTCAATTTGGATGCTGCTATGCATGCTGCTTCCGCTGTCTACCTTGGCCAAAAGCTGGGACAATGCTGAGTACAAGCAGATTGAGCAGAGTATCCGTGTACCGCAGTTTGCACAGAAGGACTATGTAATTACCAAGTTCGGTGCCAAGACCGATGCCACGGCGGCCAAAAACCAAAAGGCCATCCAGAAGGCTATCGACAAATGCTCGAAGAAGGGTGGCGGTCGTGTCATCGTCCCTGCCGGACAGCATTTCCTGACGGCAGCCATCCAGCTGAAGAGCGGCGTCAACCTCGTCGTTGAGGAGGGTGCCGTGTTGGAATTTGCCTTTGAGCCGGAGCTCTACCCCATTGTGCCGACACGCTGGGAAGGACTGGACTGCTGGAACCTCAGTCCGCTCATCTATGCCTACCAGGCTAAGGACATTGCCATCACCGGCAAGGGTACCATCGACGGCGGCGGCTCCAACGAGACGTGGTGGCCGTGGTGCGGCAACAAGCGTTTCGGCATGAAGGAGGGCGGCATTGCCCAAAACCAGGGTGCTCGTGCCCGCCTGCTGAAACAGGCCGAGGACGGTGTTGACATGGACGAACGCCGCTTTGGCCCTACAGACGGTCTGCGCCCGCAGATGATTAACCTGAACCAGTGTGAAGGCATCCTGATAGAGGATGTCACGCTGCTGCGTTCACCGTTCTGGGTCATTCACCCCCTGCTGTCGACGGACATCACCGTGCGTGGCGTACATATTAATAATAATGGTCCCAACGGCGACGGCTGCGATCCCGAGTCGTGCGACCGCGTACTGATAGAGAACTGCTACTTCAATACCGGCGACGACTGCATCGCTATCAAGAGCGGCCGCAACAACGACGGTCGTCAGGGCGGTCAGGGCAAGTTTGCAGGCACGCCTTCTAAGAACATCATCATCCGCAACTGCCAGTTCAACAACGGTCACGGCGGCGTGGTCATCGGCAGTGAAATCTCCGGCGGTTGCCAAAACGTCTATGCCGAGAACTGCGAGATGGACTCACCTTCGCTGGACCGCGTGCTGCGCATCAAGACCAACAGCTGTCGCGGCGGCATCATCGAAAACATCAACATGCGCAACATCACCGTCGGCCAGTGCGGCGAGGCTGTGCTGAAAATCAATACCGACTACGAGCCGCGTGAGGTGTGCTGCCGTGGCTTCTATCCCATCGTGCGCAACGTCAGCATGGAAAATGTGACATGTAAGAAGTCGAAGTACGGCGTGATGATTGTGGGATACGATGACCCCAAACTGGCCTACACCGTCAATAACATCACCGTCAAGAACTGCCAGTTCGACGGTGTCTACAACAAACCCATCCACCAGATTGGCAAGGCAGAGAACGTTACCTACGACAACCTCTTCATCAACGGTTCGCTGGTATTGCAGAATCCGCCTTACAAACACTATTCCGAGTGGCTCACCTACTCCGAGATGCAGCGCGTGCCGAAGTCCTACCTGCTCGACTTCTCCGACAAACCCAAGTGGAGCTATGTCATGGGTATCGAACTGGAGGGTATGCTCGACACCTACCTGCGCTACGGCGGTGATGCCATCCTGAAATACTGCAAGGAGTACACCGACACGATGATTAACGACAAGGGCGACATCCGTGGCTATAACATCCTGGACTATAACCTCGACAACATCCGCACCGGCCACTTCGTCACCCGCATGTACGAGCACTGGCCCGAGGCCAAGAACCTGAAGGCCATGCAGCTGATGATGAAGCAGTTACAGAACCAGCCGCGCACCATTGCCGACAAGGTATACTGGCACAAGGCCATCTATGCCTATCAGGTATGGCTCGACGGCATCTTCATGGGTCTGCCCTTCCGCACACTGACGGCTCCCATCACTGAAAAGGGAACGAAAAAGGGCAAGAAGAAGAACGGCGTAACAGCCATCTACGACGATGCCGTCAACCAGCTGAAGATTACCTATGAGCGCACCCTTGACCCCAAGACAGGACTGAACCGCCATGCCTACGACGAGACGCGCAAGACCTTCTGGGCCGATAAGGAGACCGGACTCTCGCAGCACTGCTGGGGACGCGCCCAGGGCTGGTACACCATGGCCCTCATTGAGGTGCTTGACGCCCTGCCCGAGGACTATGCCCGCCGCTCGGAGGTCATCGACCTGCTTGTCAAAGACTTCGATGCCATTCTGAAATGGCAGGACAAAAAGAGCGGTGTATGGTATCAGGTGATGGACGCTCCCGGCCGAGAAGGCAACTACTTAGAGTCTACCTGCTCTGCCATGTTCACCTACGCCCTGCTGAAAGCAGCCCGTAAGGGTTATGTCGGCGAGAAATACCGCGAAGCAGGCATCAAGGCATACAATGGCATGATTAAGAACTTCATCCGCGTCAATGCCGACAAGACCATCTCGCTCACCCAGTGCTGCAGCGTGGCAGGCCTTGGCCCCGCCGCCACACCCGAGGTAGAGGCTGCCATGAAGAAGGTTAACCCCAAGGGTAGCGTCAAGGAAAACCGCCGACGCGACGGTTCCTACGACTACTATCTCTCCGAACCCATCCGCGACAACGATGCCAAGGGCGTCGGCCCCTTCATCTGGGCTTCGCTGGAAATGGAAATGATGGAGAATTGATGAGAAATTGAAGAATGGAAGAGTTGAAGAATTGAAATGAAGCATTTAGTATTTGCATTATCGTTATCGTTGCTGAGCATATCGGCCATGGCTGACGGTTTTGACACCAGCAAGCCCTTCGGTTTCTGTACCCGCTCATCGCGCACCGATGCTGCCAGCACTTACAACATCACTGGCGGTGGCTGCTACTGCTATCCCGTTGAGGGCGTCAGCAGTGACAAGGTAGTGACGCTGGTTTCTAATGGCGGCGACATGAAGTCGGCCATCCAAAATGCCATCAAGAAATATGATGTCATCGTCCTCGACGGTTCCAATGGCGACTTTATCGTGTCAAGCAACATTGGCTTCGAGCGAGGCAACAAGACCATCCTGGGCATTAACAACGCACGTCTCTGCACCAAGTGGCAGTTGACGGACGAAATCAGAAATGCACTGGACGCTGCCGGTGTGCGCAATATGAGTACCAGCAGCGGCGGCGGTACGCTGAGCAACGGCAAAACTGTTAAAGAACAGGCCGAATTCAATACCCGTCAAATTATCATCAACCTAACGGGCGACACGAATGAAGACTACCAGAAGTCGGGCATCTTCTCGCTGAACAAGGAGAACGTCATCATTCGCAACATCACCTTTGTGGGTCCTGGCTCTGTCGACGTAGGCGGTTACGACCTCATCTCGGCCACAGGCGCCAAGCACTGCTGGATAGACCACTGCACTTTCCAGGACGGCATGGACGGCAACTTCGACATCACCAACTCGGCGGACTTCATCACCGTCAGCTATTGCACCTTCAGCTATACCAACCGCTCATATATGCACCAAAACACCAACCTGGTGGGCAGCAGCGACAGCGAGGCTAAGGGTTATCTGAACACCACCTTCGCCTTCTGCTGGTGGGACACAGGATGCAAACAGCGTATGCCGATGGCCCGCGTGGGCAAGATTCACATGCTGAACAACTATTTCAGTTGTGTAGGCAACAGTTCTGCCATCAATCCGCGAAAAAACTCCGAGTTCCTCATTGAGGGCAACTACTTCGACGAAGGCGTCAAGAAATATTACAGCCAAGACGGTGCCACAGCCGTAACATGGGATGCCAACAACTACATTGCCGAGGCCAGCAGCCTGCCAACATCCATGGGCAGCACGGTCAGCGTTCCCTACGGCTATAGCGTCGCTCCCTGCAACGACATTCCTGCCATCGTCATGGAAAATGCAGGTGCCACACTGCCCTTCGTCAGCAGCGATGATCCTACACCCGACACCGAGGCAAAAGACTGTACGGTGACGTTCGACGGCACTGACAGCCAGAGCGAGGCAGGCTACTTCACCTTTGGAGAGCCCTACGATGCTGATAAAGGTACGGGCAACAAGCACTCTTTCCACAGTAAGTTTGCCGGCACCTACGATGGCGTCACATACGATCAGGGTCTGAAGATGGAAGGCTCCACCATCATCCAGTTCACCAACCAGTCATCTGCGACGGTCGTCATCGTCCAGTCAACATGGAGCGACAAGACGCTGAAACTGGACGACACTGAACTGGATGTGAGCACAGCCACCACCCCCGCCGGCAGCAGTGGCGTGCGCGTCTACACCATCGAAGCTGTGGCTCCCGGCCAGCACAAGATTACCCGTGGCAACGGGGAGAGCGGCATCCTGCGTGTCGAAGTTCACGAGAAAGGCAGTTCCACATCCATCAATACACTGCTCACGCCCACAACCGGCACAGAGGCATACTACTCTTTAGATGGCCACCGCCTCACAGCCAAGCCTACCACCAAAGGCATCTACATCATAAATGGCCGCAAAGTCGTGATTAAGTGAGGTATTATATCACAATTCGTATAATCCGTAAAATCCGTAGGAAAAATAATAAGAATTGAAATGAAACATTTAATATTTGCGTTAACCTTATCGTTGTTAAGTATACCGGCTATGGCTGATGACGCCCCGGCCTTCCCTGGCGCTGAGGGGCACGGCCGCTATGTCACTGGCGGTCGCGGCGGCAACATCGTACACGTCACCAACCTCAACGACAGCGGTACGGGCTCGTTCCGTGCTGCCGTTAGTAGCAGTAACCGCATCATTGTCTTCGACGTGGCGGGAGTCATTGCCCTGAAGTCGAACCTCACCTTCAAGGACAACATCACCATCCTCGGTCAGACAGCCCCCTACCCCGGCATCACCCTGCGATACTACACCGTGCAACCCGCTGCCAACAATATCATCCGCTTCATCCGCTTCCGCCGCGGACAGGAGAAGAATGTGAATGATGGTGCCGACGCCTGCTGGCAACGCAACAAGACGGGTATCATCTTCGATCACTGCTCTTTCTCATGGTCCATCGACGAGGTGGCATCATTCTACGACAACAACAACTTCACCATGCAGTGGTGTACCATCGGCGAGAGCCTCGTCCATGCCGGTCACGACAAGGGACCTCACGGCTACGGCGGCATCTGGGGCGGCAAGTTAGCTTCGTTCCATCACAACATCATCTTGCATGTCGCCAACCGCTCACCGCGCTTCAACGGTGCCCGCTACAACTGGAGCGGCTACACCTCAAACAAGCTGTACAGCCAGTACCAGTGGAAGAACGCCCTGCAGGCTGAGAACGTTGACTTCCGCAACTGCGTCGTCTACAACACCAACGGCTGCTACGGTGGCCCTGGTGGTGGACAGATTAATATGGTAGGCAACTACTACAAGAGCGGCCCTGGCCACAACATCGACCGTCTGACCACCGTATCGTTGGCAGCATCTGGTAACGCCGGTGACGACCCGACATTCCTCGACATGACCAGCCGCTACTATTTGGACGACAACATCATAGACGGCAATAGTGCCGGATGGGACAAGATGCGCTACGACAGCGACGTGCCCTCTGCCAACGGCATCTATTATACCCACGACCCCAACCACTACTACGGTGCCGACCTGACCTATACCAAGGTGGGCGGCGTCGAAAGTCTGCCCATACCGTTAGACGCTGCGGCACCCATGGGAGAAGTGACCACCCATACGGCAGCCACGGCCTTCAACAAGGTACTGAGCTACGCCGGTGCCTCACTCTACCGCGACGATGTGGACGAGCGCTATATGACAGAGACAGAAAACGGCACCTGTACTTATAAAGGGTCTGCCACATCGTACACACAGAATGGACAGACCTATAGCTGCACGCCGGAATGGGGACGCATCGACTTGGTTTCCGACGTCAAGGGCTATACCGAGGCTGATTTTCCCACAGGCAGCCGTGAGGAAGGCTTCGACACCGACAACGACGGCATCCCCGACACCTGGGAAACGGCTAACGGCCTCGACCCTAACAATGCTGCCGATGCCAAGCTCAAGACCCTTGACACTGAGAAAGGCTGGTACACCAACCTTGAAGTCTATGCCAACTCATTAGTGGAGGACATCATGAAGGCAGAAAACAGGGACGCACTCAGCACCGTCGACGAATATTATCCAACATACGCCCGTACTGGCATAGAAGGCGGTATTGCCTGGGCCTACGATGGAGGCACACTGAATCCAGCTGCCACCATCGACGACAATCTGGCAGGAACAGTGACCACCCAAGTTACTGTCGGTTCAAACCTGACAGCCAACGGAACCCTCACCACCAACGACAACCAGACACTGACGGCCTTCACCTGCGGCAGCAAGAGCACCGAGGCTAACGAGCAAAATGCCGTGCGCTTCCAGGTGACACCCGCTGACGGATATACCTTCCAGCCTATCAGCGTCAGCTTCAAGGTGACACGTAGCGAGACCACCAGCAACGCCGGCGGCAAGTTCTCCGCCTATTGGCTCAGCAGTGACGGTACCACGAAGACCATCAGCGATGAACAGTTCTCTGAGCGCAAGACCCGTTCACCCTACACCACCGACGTCACGGCAGACATCAGCGGTGTGCAGCCTACCACCGGCACCTCGGCACTGGTAGTGAACCTGTTCAACTTCGCCACCAGCAGCCCCATGGGCATTGCTGGCATCGTCATCAACGGCAAGTTGTCCAAGACAACGGCCATCAGCATGACAACGGCTGAACGCGAAGTACAAGCAATAGAATACTATTCGCTGCAAGGCGCCCGTCTGCAACAGCTCCAGGGTGGTATAGCCATTCAGGTGACGCGCTACAGCGACGGCACCAAGCAGGCGCGCAAGGTCATCGTCCGATAAGTCCTGCCTCGCGTGCGCGCGTATATTAGGATAGCTAAACAAGTTTTTATCCTACACTTCCTACACCTACGACACCTAACACTGGTGTCGTAGGTGTAGGAAGTGTAGGATGATTTTTTTATACAGTAATCAGCATGTTTTTGCTTAAATCTTGACAAAAATACAAGATGATGTTCGCCAGCAGAATTCTGATGCTGATTAGAAAAATTCTAATGGTCAGAATTCCGCTAATCAGCATCAGAATTCTTGTCATCAAGTCTATAACATGAAAACAAATCAAATCGTCAAGTACGTAAACGTTTACGTATTTTTAACAGAATTTAGTCGGCACTTTCTTTCCATTTTTCTCCTTTTTCACTATCTTTGTACCCTGCCAATAACTCTAACGCGCACGTACGTACATTATATAGCAAAATATTTATAAACTAAAACTTAAAACAAACGCTTATGAAGAAAAAATTATCATTGTTGATGATTGCTCTCGTAGCACTGACGGCATTTGCCGTGCAAGGGTCGCGAAGAGCTGGGGTCGACGATTTAACGGCGATTACCGAACCTGTAACCATCGTAATGGATGGTCTAAATGGAACAAGTGCCTTAGATAATGGCACGTTGTATGCCAATGGGACAGTACTAAGTCTCGGCGGCTCTGGTTACTCGACCAGCAAAGGTTCCTCAACAATCAATGGCCAAGATTACAAGAATGTCTACCAAATCAAGAACAATCGCCAGATTGTCTTGAAGATTGGTTTTGATGCCACTGTCACTATTTACGGCAGTACGCACAGTGATCGTGCTTGGCAGATTGGCACGACATCTGCCGGTAAAGATATTGCGGCGGGCGAAAATGGCCAAGGCGTGGTTTCTGGAGTAGTTTATGGTTCGTTGCAACCCCAGGTGATTTACATCAATGCTACAGGAGATCTTTATCTTGCTGGAATTGAGATTACTAAGGCACCCGCCAAGGAGGCAGAAGACGCAACATTCTCTCTGACGAAGACTGAAATCAACGAGTACGGTTCTTCACAGATCGTCGTCAACAGCAAGACCAATCTTGACGGCCTTACCATGAACAACTTGCAATATGACAACAAAGTCATCAGCATTGACAATACTGGTAAAATCACCCCTGTCGCTGCTGGTACGTCCTCTATTACATTTACAACGGAGGCTGTTGCCAACAGGTACAATGCAGGTACGGCTGATCTTTCAATAACCGTAAATGAGGTTGTTTTGGACGAGCAGGCAGACGTTACTGCCGACGCTACTTGGGACTGGTCGCAGTTCGGAACTACAGAAATATTGTTAACCGACGCTACACCCGTCAAGAAGGATGTGGATGAGTTCGTACTTTCTAACATTGTGAAATATAGTTTCTGCGATGCTATCGGCGCTGACTTCGGCAATGCTCAGCAACTGCTGGTTGCCGGTCAGTATCCCGTTCGTGATGGCAAGTACTTCCAGGGATCTACCATAAAGTTCAACACCACCGTCCCCGGCAAGGTGGCTGTGACCTATTCTAATACGGGCACTCGTGACGATGAGGCTCTGCGCCGTTATCTGAACGTCAATGGCACGAACTACGGTGAGGGTACGATGAAAACCGAGTTCATAACGACCAGTGACATTGATGTTGCTGCCGGAACCGTAACGATTTCCGGTCGTATGGGTACTGATATGGAAAAAGCTGAGTATTTGCGCATCTCAAAGATTGTGTTTACCGCTGGCGAGCCTGTCGCTGAGCCTATCGTATGGGCCGGTGATGAGATTACCCTTGAGGCTGGTAATGACATGTCCATTCCTGCCACGTCTGTTTCTGGCATTTCCGAAGGTCAGCTGGTTCGTATCTCTGCTACAGAGGTGGAAGCAGTTGCTTCGCGCCGCGCACTGGCTGCCGAGGACATTGCTATCCTCAAGAGTGACGACACAGAGCTTGGCGTCACTGTTGAGACTATCAACGAGGGCTACCAGTTCACAGTTACTGGAGACCAGGCCAACGAGTTGGTTCAAAATGGCTTCAAGGTGAAGGCCAACAAGACCATAAAGATTTCCGCTATCGAGGTTGTTGATAATTCCACCATAGATCCAGAGCCTGTTGGCGACACTGGAACCATTAAGTTTGGTAACAATGATGTAAAAATCAACGCCGCAACTGTAACTGGAGATGACGATTTAGGCAACACGTGGACTATCACCACAGAAGGGACATCTTCATTTTCGCCCAATGCGTCCTACTGCCAAGTGGGATCAAAAAATTCTCCTGCTACCAGCATTACCTTTAGCACAACTTTGCCTAAGGATGTGAGCATCACTTCCTTTAGCGCTAAATTTGGCGGTTTCGGCTCAACAGCAGGAAATATTTCCCTCAAGGTGGATGAAACCGAGGTGGGTAGCGGTAGCCTAAACGGCACAGACGATGTCACCGTCGAATCGACTAAGAGCGAAACAGGAAAAGTGCTTACTGTTTCTGTTACCAGCATTGACAAAGGTGTAAAATGCTATGAGATTAGCTACACTTTCAATGACGAAACCGACCAACGCGTCAAGACCTCTATTGAGTTTGCCGATGGCTATGCCACTGAAGGCATGGAAGGCACAAAGATTGCTCTGCCTACAGCTACGGTAAAAGATGCTAATGGAAATACAATTGATGGTGCTACAATTACATGGAGCAGTACCAATGAAGATGTGGCTTCCATCAACGGAAGCGAAATCAACCTGCTGACGCAAGGTACAACCGTCATCAAGGCTACTTATGCCGGTGACGAGACCAACTATAAAGGCAGTGATAAGAGCTATACGCTGAATGTCACTGAGACCGATCAGATTGCGAATCCGTATGTATATGTATTTGACAAGAAGACATTTGACGAAAATAATTTAACACAAAAGCTAAAGAACGTCACTTGGACGGTATCTACTGATGCTGGCTATTTCGGCTATGATGGAACCAAGGGACAGCAGTTCGGTAGCGGCACTCTTCCTGCTAAAAATCTGGCTATAACGCTGTCTGACATTCCTGGCACCATCACCAGTGTTAAGGTCAACACTTCTGGTGCAAAGGACATTGCTGCAACATTCGGCATCAAGGTTGGCGAGACCTCTTTCCAAAATGGTGAAGCCACAGAAGCTACGCTCACAAGCGAAGCTACAGACTACTACACATTCACAGGTTCTGCCTCAGGCGATGTAGTTATCAGCTACACCCAGACTTCATCCAAAGCTATTTACATCAAGTCTGTTGAAATTGCCTATACAGAGAGTGTACCTGTTGCTGAGATTACAACGGTTCAGATTAGCGGTGCTCCTTACGGGGTGGATCAGTGGACATCAATCGATTTTACTGCTGATGCTTCACAGGAGAACGTCTATACTGCCACACTCGACCTGAGCGAAACCATTGAGAACTATAATTTCAAGCTTGTCATCAACGGTGGTGGTTCCGATGCAGATAACTGGGGCGGCTGGATTGGCACTAACAATGTGACAATTGATGCTCCTGAAGGCTGGGGATACTGGACTGACGATAAAGACAACGAGAATCTGTGGCTGTACAATAGCACTACGGGATACAAGACCTACACTCTGACCGCCACTTGGACTCCCGGCGATAATGCCTATAAGGGTTGGACACTGAAGATTGAGGGTAAGGACGAACGTACTGCTATCCTTGCCGGTGATGCTAACCTTGACAATGAGGTGACTGTATCCGACGCAGTGCTTGCCGTAAGCTTCGTGACAGAGAAGGAGACTCCGACAGCTGAACAGCTCATCGCTGCTGACCTCGACAAGAGCAATAGTGTAGACATCACCGACGCACAGGGCATCGTGAACCTTGCCCTTGGCATCACTGAGCAGGCATCCGCTTCACGCGTCAGCGAGTTGGCAGACAACACGCTGAGCATTGACGGCAATCAGCTGCTGCTGCAGAACCAGACCTTGTTCACTGGCTTCCAGATGGATGTCACGCTGGAGAATGGTGCCGAGCTGAACGGCGTACAGCTGTCAGACCGTGCCAAGGACATGACCCTTGTATATAATAAGGTGGGCGACAATACCTGGCGCATCGCTGCCATCTCGCTCAGCCGTACCGCTATCAGCGGCAACGACGGTTGTCTGCTGACTCTCGACGTTAACGGAAACGGGAACGTCAACATCAAGAACAACATATTCACCGATGCCAACACGCAGGGTTATAACCTGTCGCTGACCGCTCCGACCGGCATCAGCGCCGTCAAGGCAGCTATGGCTGAGGGAACCGTCGTCTACGACATGCAGGGCCGCCGCGTCGAGAACCCGGCTAAGGGTCTGTACATCGTGAATGGCAAGAAGGTTGTTCTTAAGTAAAAACCGAAAGGTTGAGTGAAGGAGGGCCAATCCTCCTCACTCAACCCTTTAACAACTTACAGAAAATAGGAACATATTATAATCTAAAACAACAATTAACATGAACAAAAAACCAATGATGAAATGGCTCTCTTTGCTGCTTGTCATGATGGTTGGTGGTCTGAATGCTGCGCTGGCCCAGTCGCTGACGCTGCCTGAGTCCATCGAAATCAAGGCTGGCGAGACAAAGGATGTCATGATTACTCTGGATCCGGGCAGTTACAACGCCATCTATGGCATCCAGACAGACATTACGGTCCCGAGTGACCTGACGCTCAACAGCGTCGCCGCCACTCAGGACGGGTTGAACACCGCGACCAACGTGGTCGAAGGTGCTACACGTGTGGTTTCGCTCTCCATGAGCGGTGCTGCCATCACTGCTGATGAAGTCATCAAGCTGAACATCACAGCTGGTGCGAACTTCCAGGAGAGTGAGATTTCCATCAGTAATTCACGCCTCACCGTCAGCTCTGCCGGCCAAGAGGTAAAGGTTGCTAACAGCTCGTGTAACGTGCTGCTCGCCGCTGCCGAAGAATGGACATGGCGTGACATCAAGGCCGACCTGACCGAAAAGAACCTGTTAACCGAAAGTGAAATTGCAGGTATTCAAGATGAGTCTAACAAGAACCCGACGATGAACATCGGCATCGTGGTCGACGCTGAAGGCAACATCAGCCGCGTGGCCAACGACGCTGACAACGCCAACGCCGTACTGGCAGGCAAATGGCACAGCAATGAACACGGCTGGTCGAACTTCTCGGCTACCGTCAAGGTGGAAGGTCCTGTGAAGATTACCTTCGGTACTTGCGCATGGGGCGGCAACGTCACCGTAAAGGATGCTACAGGTGCAGAAGTGGTAAAGGCTTTCAGCACCAATACAGGTGCCTGCTACCACAACAACAAGGATGCCAACATTGTATCTGCCTATTATAAGGGAGATGCTGCTACGCTGACGATTGCAGGTGGCTCATACGTGCCATACTTCGCAGTAGAGGCCGTTGACCCTGCTGACATCCCCAGTGAGGCTACCGTCACCTTTGATGCTGCCAACGCTGGTGCTCAGGGTGTGGCTCCCGCCGCCCAGAAGGTGGAGATAGGCTCTAAGGTCAAGATACCTGCCAATACCTCTCTTTATATTGAGGGCAAGACCCTAACCGCTTGGACTGACGGCACAACAGAGTACAAGGCCGGTGACGAGGTGACCGTCAATGAGGACATGACGCTGACCCCCGTATTCACTGCCAATACCGTTAGCTTCGCCAACCGCACTGCTGAGGTTACAGCACTTTGGGACTTCCAGCAGAAGAACGGTGCCGTGGCACAGGGTATTGAGGGAAATACTGGCATCGTGGTGACCCAGATTACCATCGGTAACGAGGCTATCGACTTCCCGCTCGACATTGATGCCACCAGTGGCAAGTACAACAACAAGAGCTGGCAGGACTGGGCACAGATCAATGCCAATACATCGCTGAAGCTCCCCGCATATAAGGGAACTGTATATAGCACATTCTCCATGTATGATAACAGCAGCACCACATTCAATGGTGACGCTGGCACCTATGCCGAAAATGTGAACACTTATACCTATGAGGGTAGCAGCGAAGAGATGACTATTAACATTCAGGGTGGTAGCTATTACCGCTGGCTGAAGGCAGTCTATCCCGCTCCGACACAGGAGGAAGGCGGGTTTGCCGATATTAAAGTCGACCTGACCAACAAGAACCTGTTGACGGAAGGAGAAATTGCAGGCATTACTGATGAGACCAACAAGACTCCATCCATGAATATCGGCGTGGCTGTTGCCAGCGATGGAACGATTTCACGAGTGGACAAAGATGCCGATAATGCAGTAGCAATCTTGACAGGCAAATGGCACTCCAACGATCATGGATGGTCAAACTTCTCGGCAACAGTTCCTGTTGAGGGTACGGTGAAGATTACCTTCGGAACTTGTGCCTGGGGTGGCGACGTGACGGTTAAGAATGCTGAGGGTGCTACTGTAGCAACTTTCAACACCAATACTGGCGCCTGCTACCATAATAATAAGGAAAGCAACGTGGTTTCTGCCTACTACAAACAGGATGTAGCTACCACGCTGACCATCAGTGGTGGAAGCTACGTACCTTACTTTGCTGTGGAGAAGGTAGACCCGAAGGATATTCCCAGTGACGTAAAGTTTGTATTCGATGCTTCAGAAAGCGGTGCCGTGGGCGTTGCTCCTGAAGACGCAACGGTAGGCATTGGCAAGACTTTCACCATGCCTAAGAACTTCACGCTCTATAAGGAAGGCTACACGTTGACCGCATGGACAGACGGTACTAATAGCTATGCTGTAGGAGAAGACATGACAGCACCTGATGCCGAGACCGTCACCCTGACGCCGGTATTTACTCAGAACGAGGTAAGTCTGGCTGACCGCACTGAGGCTGTTACTGTGAAGTTCGACTTCCAAAGACAAAACGGAGCCCCGAGCGTACAGTGGCAAGGCAAAGACAACCTTGTCTGGGTTGCCCAGGCCGTGGTCAACGGAAAGACCATTGACGTGGCAACACACTTCTCCACTGCCCCCGGTAAGTTTAACAACACTGGATGGAACGACTGGTGCCAGTTGAATGACGGTACAACGTTCAAGATTCCTTCTTGCAAGGGTGCCACCATTTCTGTCGAAGGTTTTAACGTTCTCGGTGTACCCGCAACATCAGGAAGCCAAAATGTACTGACCATTGATGGACAGAGTGACTATACTCCTGGCAAGACCATCAGCTATGAAATTGCTGGTACAGCAGAAACCGTTGATGTGGTATTCGGCAACGAGGGTAGCTACTACCGCTACATCCAAGTGGTGCTGCCCGTAGTACAAAGTGCAGGCGGTGAGAGTTACGAAAATAAAGCAGTCATCGTAACATGGCCAATTGAGGACAAAGACCACGCCGAAGATTATACCACTGAAGATGCAGAGTTATTTTCAACTATAGCTGCCAACTATGGTGACTTAACACTTGGTAAGTCGGAATTTATCACTGATGAAAATGGAGCTTCAACAGGTGTTAAGGGAACTTTCTTCCGCCAAGGAGAAGGCACTACTAACACACTACAGTGGAGTGTGAAGCCTGCAGCAGGTCTTAAATTCACCCCGACTAAAGTTTCAGGTTATGTCAACAGAGACGGCACCGATGTAGAGAATGGACTGACCATTTCTATCAAGATTGGTGATAATTCCACAACCCTTGGTACATGGACAGCGTTAAGACGCACCAAGACATCTACGCAAAAGCCTTACGACGCAACTGCTATATATAAATTTGAGATTGAATTTACTCCTGAGCAGCAGGCTACTATGGCTTCGTCTGATGAATTCACTCTCGTATCAACACTGCCTGTCACTAATACTGCAAAGGATGGTGTATTCGGCAAAGTCTGCATAGAAGGTCTCATTAACGGAACCAAGGCTGATGTTGAGATGTTCACACTGGCTGCTATTGCTTCACCCGAGGATGCCGGTACAGTATCGAAGTATCCCAACGCCGAGGAGTACGAGGCTGGCAGCGAGGTGACGCTGACCGCCACCGAGAACTTTGGCTACGACTTCGTCAAGTGGACGAATGCTGCAGGTGAGGAAGTTTCTACCGAGGCTAAGTTCAAGTACACCGTCAACAGCAACGAGACGCTGACAGCTAACTTCAAGGCTGTGGAAACCTACGAGCTGGCACTGACCGTGGACGGCACCAACGACTACATGGTAACTGTAAATCCGGCTCCTGAGGTGGTTGAAGGCAAGTGGATGTACGAGGCTGGCACAGCCGTTGAACTGACTGCCAACCAGTACGAAGGATTAGTAACCTTCGCCAACTGGAGCGACAGTGAGACGGCTTCCAACAAGATTGTGAAGATGGACAGCAACGTGACGCTGACAGCTATCTATACCGAGGCTGACATCATCGCAGGTTGGGACTTCTACAAGGCAGGCAACAATGGTCGCAAGGCCGACTTCTTCGCTCAGGATAACGATGCCGATGCCCTGAACCTCGTGAACACTACCGATAGAACAACCAGCGGCTGGCTCGACAAGAGTACAGAGGCTGGCGGTGGCTACGAGAGCTTCAAGGGTGCTGCCGTCAACTGGCGCACAGGAGAAAGCGAGGGCGATGTGGGTAACTGGCACTGGCAGACCAAGGTGAATGCCGAAGCTTTCACTGACATCAACGTGCAGTTCGAGATGCTCTATAACTACAATGCTTACAAGACCTACGATGCCGAATACTCGTTAGACGGCGAGAATTGGACAAAGTTTGGTAGTATTACAATGACAGGTACCAAAGCTCCTGCTTCATTCAGTGAGCAGCTCCCCACTGAGTGCAACAACCAGAAGGATCTCTACATCCGCATGAAGGCCGACAAGACCTCAGATGTCGACGGTGCTGCATCTGCCAACGACGGTAACACATTAGCTATGTTCTTCATCACTGGTACGCCGAAGATTGTCAACGACTACACGGCTCCCGTACTCGTATCGACGGTTCCTGCCAACAATGCTACAGGTGTTTCGGCCAGCGGCAAGATTGTGCTGACCTTTGACGAGCGCGTTAAGGTAGCAGAAGGTACCGTTGCATACATCAATAACGAAAATATCAAGAGCATCACGCAGAATCCCACGACTCCGACCGTAAGCGGCAAGGTCATTACCTTCGAGTACAAGGGATTGGATTATGGTAAGACGTATAATTTCGTATTGGCGGGCAAGACCGTAGGCGACCTGACGGACAACATGATTCAGGATGCTATTGAGATTAGCTTCACCACGATGGAACGCCCGACGGTTGACAAGA
>JAEEGH010008602.1_pt1 | contig 24040 bp, 19 predicted proteins | sample 9134181 | NCBI WGS metagenome assembly JAEEGH01 (sample SAMN16246544, study PRJNA631951) | gut metagenome | biome: gut microbiome; feature: rumen; material: DP-attached | host: Bos | place: Iran: Karaj | collected 2018-10
ACACGTGGCACGCCAACAGCCGTGTTGCATCCATGATGGTCTATGACACCTGCTGCTGCGACCGGTGGCACACACCGCTCTTTTGCGACTATTACAACCCTTCGCCCGATTACTTCAAAGGCTTTGACTACCTCCCCAAGCAGCTCCGCGCTACCGCGCCCGTCGACTTCACCTGGCAGGGACTCACCGATGCCGCTGAAATCATCCACATCTCCGACTACTATGGCAACAAGCCTGTCACCGAGTTGTATTTTGCCATCACCGCAGTGGCCAAAGGCAACAGATACAGTGATATATGCGTCTCTGAGATAGTCCTTCTGGGAGAGTAGAAAACACTTTTTCTCACTTTTTTTCAAATGCAGTGTAAGATTTGGCACCCTTTTGCGACTACATGGTATGAACAACGACGCAAAACAATTCCAATCCGATTATCTGCACTTGCAGCCCGCCATGCAGCGCATGGCCGAAAGCCTCCTCGGCAACGAGGATGATGCAGCCGACGTGGTGCAGGATTGTTTTGTCACCCTCTGGAACGACCGCAACAAGCTGCGCCATGTTGCCAATCGCGAGGCCTGGTGTATCACGCTTGTCAAACGCCGCTGTGTCGACCTGCTGCGCCGCCGCCGTCCCACCGTCGATATCGAAACTCTCTACAACATGGCCGACGAGCCCGCAGCCGACGATGAGCGTCTGCGGCTCGCCATCCAGTTCATCGACCGTCTTCCCGAGCGGCAGGCCCGTGCCGTGCGGCTGCGCCATTTTGACGATGCCGACACCCAAGCCATTGCCCGCACCCTGCAAATCAACGAAGGGAATGTCTATACCCTTCTCTCGCGTGCCTATAGTACACTAAAGCAAATGATACTCGATTATGAAAAAGAATAGCGAACCCCTCAGCCTCGAGCAGCTCCTTGCCTCGGTGGAGCATGCCGGGCGCGACAGCCGCCGCCAGCAGCAGCTGTCCGCGATGATAGAGCGCATGGCCGACGACGAGGCCAAGAAGCGCCGCACCTTCCGCATGTGGGCAGTACCCCTTGCGGCTGCCGCCACCGTCACGCTCTTTGTAATAACCTCGGTATGGCAGTGGGAAGACCCCATGCAGCCTGCGGGTCCGCAGCTGGCGCAGGCTCCCGCCGTCCGCCGCACCGAGCTGCCCCTGCCGCAGACCAAACAGCAGCAGCCTGTTGCCATAGCACCCATGCGGCATCGTGCTGCCGTCGAAGATGGAACGCTGCCCCTGCCGGGTATCGTCACTGCAACCCCAGCGCAGCCTCTCGTCATGGAGGTGGTGGAACCCGTCATGCCGCAGGAGGAATACCTTGCCGAGGCATTGCCGGAAGAGACCGACACCCTTTATCAGGGGAACATCACCCCTGCCGTCCCTGCCGACGAGTCCTCGCAGCTGGCGCAGGCTCCCGCCGAGCCAAAAACCTCCGAGCGCAGTCGCTCCTTTTTCAGCTTTTTCCATGCCGAACCCAGCATGATGGACGGCACCGTATTAGCCTTTAATATCTTGTAAAACCGCAAACATTATCTTGTCATGAAACGTACAATAATCATCCTTATCCTCCTTGGCACGGCACTCTGTGGACATGCACAGACCGACACCTTGGTCAATACAGTCACCAGTGATTCTAACAACCGTCGTGTGGATATTTATATAGACCTTGGCCTTTCGGCCGGTGCCACCCTCTTCTTCGGTGGCGACAACCCCTCGCCTTATTACAGCAAATACGGCTTCTCGTTGCAACTGCCTCTCATGACCCATTGGAAACTATCCCCTCATTGGAAGTTCTCCACGGGTCTGCGCTATGACTTCAACTGGAACCCCCTCTACTACAACGTGGAGCCTTCCGGCAGCTGGGAAAACAGCGAAAGCCAAGGCCTGCAATTCCTCCAAACACCCACCACCGCGACACAGAAGGCCTACGCCTATATCAGCTACCTCGGCATCCCCGTCGAATTCAAGTGGTATCCCAATGCGCAGTATAAAAACCGGCTGGCGCTTGCCCTTGACTTCTATGCCGGTTATGCGTTGACCCGCTATTTCCACATCGACAACATTCCGACACCTGGCTCAGGGGTGAACCACCCAGGGCTCACCGTCCTCCATTCCTCCGCCATCCAGCCGTGGAAACTCGAAGTGGGGCTGACCCTCTCCACCGATGTCATCGGTTTGACCCACGGTCTGAGGCTCTTCACCAACCTGCTGCCCACCTACAAAGATCCCGTCACAGGCGACAAAGTCTACACCTCCGGCATCACTTTCTTTCTCTAAAAATATTAGACAAACCACTTAGTAATGATTAATAATGATCTGTAGTATTTATGTGTCGAAGACACATTAGTTTGATAACACCACACTTGTAGTGTGGTGTCAGAAAAACAGATAGATATTGTGTCTCGAAGAGATACTACCACACAAAAAGATAGTAATTTACAGTAACTTAAAAACCCTCGTAAAATGAAAAAGACACATACCTGCAACAACAAACCAACCCTCGTGGCACTGCTCTTCTTTCCAGCCATGACCGTCGCGGGTGTCACCACCGCCCACGCGCAGGACACCATAAATCCCCTTGTCGCCACCACCGGCCCCAACGTACTAGGCTCTGGCCATATACAGTGGAACACCAGCCTGATGTGGGACCATATGCGTAATTTCAACATCAATGGTACAGTAGGATTTGATGGCGTCGGAGCCAGAACAGGGTTCCGTTTCGGCATCGGCAACCGTGCCGAACTGACACTCGGAGTCGAGGCGTCTCATTCTGTTTTCAATAAAAGGGAGCGGTCTATGGCTGGCAGCGTCATAAGCGTTAACGATTTGATTTCCCCCACCAATATGAAAATTGCACCATCGGTAGGAGCCCGGCTGCTCCTCTTCGAAGGCAAGGGCTGGCTGCCTATGGTGACTTTCAACACCTCGATTGCGATGGCCGCTACAAAAGGTTACAAATATGAAAGCGATACAGTTATTCAGCCTACTATCGGGCTGGAATTCCGCAACGACCTCGGCAAAGGCTGGATGCTTGACTATGCTGTGGATTTCACATGGAACCGCAATTCACCACGACAGAACTTCCCCGCCACTACCCTTTCGGTCTTTGCCCGTTGGTTGGCCACCGAGCGGCTGCTTATAGGGACTGGGTTCAAAACACCCAACTGGACAGAACCGTTCAAAGGACTTTTTGAAGTGCGTTATCTTGCCACACCCAATCTGCAGCTTACCTTGCAGGGTGGCCTGTCAAATGGCAATTCCTTAGGTTCTTACTGGGCTATGGAAACCCACGTGGTTGCCGGTGTCAGCTGGATGCTCCGGTAGCAGAACGTAAATAAGCCTAGTGGGGCCGCCGGCGAAGCCGGCGGCCCCCTCTCGGCGTGTGTTGTCTGTGCGGTGTAATCTCTTCCCCTCCGCATTGCCCAATCTAAGCCCTCGCCCCACCCCGTTCTCTCTCGCAAGAGAAGAGCGAAGCATCGACGAAGCAAGAACGACCCTGCTTCATCGAAAAAACGTTTCGGATTCCCCTGCCGACAGGTGGAAGTGTTACCCCAAAATGAAAAAAAATGTTGTTGGTCGTTATTTTTTATGTAACTTTGCAAAATCAAAATGGTGCCTGTCACCACGACTTTTTTTAACTAAAGTATTAGTAATTAATTTTTTTTCACGATGAAAACAAGACTCGTTATTTTGGCTGTTCTGTTTGCTTTTGCCTGCAACAGCGCGAATGCACAGTTCCTTAATCTTGCCGACAACAACCAGCGTATTACTTTTGGCGTCCAGCTTGGCGAGGCCGGATGGCAAACCAACTATCCAGGCTTTGGCTGGGGTATCAGCGCGTCGATATGTGGTGTGTATCTCGATTTCCTTCTTTCCCCTCCGCAGCATAAGAACGACCATCACGTCAACCAGTCCCGTCCGTTGGACGACGAGGCTTTCGCCATCAACGTGGGTTATCAGATTCCTCTTTTCTCGTGGCTGCGCATTGCACCCATAGTGGGCTATAGCCAGACGAATTATGGCTACACGGACATGAGCTCGGTGCACATCCATGTCGATGAAGGCTCGCATAGCGGCAGCATCTACCACGACTACTTCCCGCAGGAGCGTTTCCACGATTTCAACTTCGGCGGCGGTCTTTTCATCCAGCCGATAAAATACCTTGAGCTCTACGGTGTCTATACGCGCCGCGCTGTCTATGGCGGCATCAGCTTCAACCTGACAGCCCTGAGCGAGAAGCTTGGCTCAGAAAAATAAGCGATACCTATCGCAGCCACCAGCCCCGCCGCCCGGCGGGGCTGGCGTCGTTTTTGCCCCTTCACTGTGTTTTTTTTCTTGTCAAGTCAATAATTCTTCGTATTTTTGCAAAAGAAATAGATATTTAGTTTGTGCAGGATAAAAGATGTTAAGGCAAAAGTATAAAGTTGAAATACGATGGAAACTAAGAGAGAAGATAAATTGGCATATATTATAGCGGTGGTGAATGAGTTTGCCGACACTTATGCATTGAACTCTCAGCAGGCATACCGCTATTTAGACAGGTTCAAGGGTATTGACTTTGTCAATGACTTCTATGATGTGGAGCATACTCAGTCGTTTGCAGATGTGGTGTCGGATCTGGCCATATACTGCCGTAAAAATGGAGGCGCGCTGATATGATACTGTATCATGGTTCAAATATTGCCATCTTTTCGATACTGAGCAGGCACTAAACTATTTGAGAAAGATATGAGTAAGGAAACGTTCATGATAGAGGAGTTGGTAAGGGAATTGGCTTTACGGCTGATGGATGAGTGTGGTTTTACAATGAAAAAGGCACTAGATACAGTGTATAATTCAGAAACGTATGCCAAGGTGCTGGATTTGCGCACGGGATTGTTTTCGCAGAGCACAGCGTATGTATATAGTATTCTGGAGACGGAAATACTGACAGGTAAGATGGGGTAAAACCCTCATGAGATGATGAGTTTATCCGACGAAGAACGCGACTCCAATTACTATGTCAAGACTGGAGTGCGGCGTAATTCATCCGGAACGTTATCTGTGGCAACAGTCTGCATCCCGACAGGTACGCGACATGAAAACAAACGCCTCCTGCTATAATTCATGCGTTTAGCATTTTCTTTTTGCCAATTCAAATAATCTTTGTAATTTTGCAAACGAATTGAAGTAAAAAATGAACGGGCAGATATACGAACAAATAAGTGAATACTTTGCAACCCAACCAGTCCTGAAGGCGTGGGTGTTTGGCTCGTTTGCCCGTGGTGAGGAACGTGAAGATAGCGACATCGACTTGATTGTGCGGTTTGACCGTGAGAATGCGAAAGTAGGGCTATTCAAGTACGCTGCCATCGTTCTCGACTTAGAGAAATTGCTCAACCGTCAAGTGGATTTGGTAGAAGAGGGCGCACTGCTACCTTTTGCAGAACGCACCGCCAACAAAGATAAGAAACTGATATATGAGAGAAGCCTTACGTGACGCAGGCAGACTGGAGCATATCCTAATGTCCATAGGTCTCATTGAGGAATTCACCCGCGATATGACCTATGAACAGTTTGTAGTAGATAAGCGTACCCTGTTTGCGACAATCTATAACATCCAAATATTAGGTGAAGCCTCTTATAAATTAACCAAGGAATTTAAAGCAGCCCACCCAGAGTTACCTTGGTCACTCATGGAGAAAATGCGCCATGTGCTAGTGCATGATTATTATAACATTGTTCCAGAGGCCGTGTGGGATGTGGTAACCGAGGATATACCAAGTATAAAGCCCTTGTTGCAACGGTTGGCAGATGAAAACAAAATAGAATAACAAAGATACAATAATCGTCCCGTTGAGAAGGAAAATGCCTTGTGCGGACTCCTTGTATTCAACGAGGCGAATAGTGAAAATATCTTGATTGCCTTTGCCCCCAATACAGGCAAAGGCAAACTTTTTTTGTCCAGTTTGGAAAAAAGTTGTAATTTTGCATTGTCAAACATACCGAAGTCCGCAAGGGCAACGGCTGTGCGACAGGACATATAAGAAAGACGTTGTAACGGCGTTTTATCTGCGGCGTATCGAACTTCGCAAATTCGTTTTTGGAACCGCAATAACGCAATGTACGACGTCCATGGTAGTATATAGGACTTATACTATATACATTACGCGTGGGCTTCGGCATTGCTTATTCTGTTCCAAAGGCAATGCGAAGGCCAGATACGCGGGATAAGCAAAGTAGCAGATTCCCGCGCTTCTTTTTTGTATACCCTACAACCAAGACACAACATTATCATGGCGTTCCGGGAATCACCGCCATATTGAAGTTGCGCCCGACACGGATTAGGGTAAGTTGTTATGGATAATGAGAAAATAGTATTTGCGGCTATGGGAAAATTCTTTGCGACAATAATAATGCTTATTGCCGCGACTTTCTTTATCATCGGATGTGAAAAAAGTCCTACCCAACCCGAACCTTTCCAATCTGATTCCGATTGGGTTGACTTAGGACTTCCAAGCGGGCTGCTGTGGGCCACGCACAACGTGGGCGCCACCTCGCCGGAGGACTACGGTGACTACTTTGCCTGGGGTGAGACAGCTCCCAAGAGCGTATATGACATGAGCACCTATCGTTACGGCATCGAGAGTGGTTATACTGGAAACATTTTCACCAAGTATTGTAGCGTCTCATATTATGGCTACAACAGTTTCACCGACAATCTGACCATCCTCCAGCCTGGTGACGATGCCGCCACAGCCAACTACGGCGGACGCACCCCCACCTATGATGAGTGGCATGAACTGATTGACCACACCACCGCCCAGTGGACAACGCAGAACGACGTGAACGGTTGCCGTTTTACCAGCTCTAATGGCAACAGCATCTTTCTGCCCGCCGTTGGCTACATCGATGGTACAGATTCTATCAGTGTTAGATACTTTGCTACTTACTGGTCGAGTTCGCTAGATACGGATATCCCGATGCATGCATGGCGCCTCTACTTCGATAATGGAAATCGACAGTACCTTGACGGGGGATCCCGCAGTGAAGGGAGCGCGGTTCGTGCTGTGCGTCAGAACTAACCCTTGCCCCACGGGCAGGGGAAAAGAGTGTTGGCGGGGACGTGTTGGCAGTAGGGTGGTAGTTCGGTTATTATTGTGATGAACTATTTGCTCATTAAGTTCCCGACGGGGACGGCAGAACACAGGCAGGGGTGTAAACCCCTGCACAGATGGGAATGATTAAACGTAACCCCGAAGGGGTGACACGCTATGCAATGTTGGCGGTCTGTCGCCCCTTCGGGGCTTTGTTTGTCGTATCAATGAACGGGGGTTATACCCCCGCCTGTAGTCTGACAGTCCTTCGGACTTACCTGTTGTAGGGATGTTGTATGTTTGTGCGGTTTGCGACTTGCAACCTTATCGGTCCAATACAGCTGGCGAACACGGTGAGACGTTTGCCGCTTCGCGCGTAATTTACTTTTTATTCTGTGAGGGGTTACGCCAACTTTCCTCAGCGTTCTGATAATGTCGCATATTTGTCCCCAACATAAAAATTGAAAATTGGAAGTTGCTGCCGCACCCGGATGATTCTCAACTCCCTACATTCAACTCTCAACTTTCAACACTCAACTTTCTGGGTTTGATGTTGCGTCGTTCTTTATCATATCGTTTTCCGATATGTTTCCCTCTTTTTTCCCTTTGCGAAAGGGAAAACGAGTGGAAAACGATCGAATAACGATCGAATAAATGACGACGCTTGAGAGAGATTGCATGAATGCTTGAATGTGTTAATGTTTGAGTGGCTGACGCGGTCAAATTACTCAAACAATCAAGCAATCAGCGAGTGTCCCTCTGTGACGAAGGGATGGACTTCCTCGGCCACGTCATGTCAAGTGGGAAACCCTAATGACCGATTTGGGTTTAACGGAACCACGAAGGGGTGACACGCTATGCAATGTTGGCGGTCTGTCGCCCCTTCGGGGCTTTGTCTTGTCGCAATGATGAACGGGGGTTGCACCCCCGTCTGTAATCTGACAGTCCTTCGGACTTTTGGATTGTTTGTATGTTGTATGTAAGGGAGAGGTTGCAATTTGCAACCCGGTATATTTACCACTCGTAGGGATGTGGTGGTTCGGTGATTATACGTTGAACTATTTGCCCATTAAGTCCCCGACGGGGACGGCAGAACACAGGCAGGGGTGTAAATCCCTGCACAAATGGTATTGATTAAACAGAACCCTGAAGGGGTGACATGCTATGCCTGGTTGGCGGTCTGTCGCCCTTTCGGGGCTTTTGTTTTGTCGCAATGATATACGGGGGTTGCACCCCCGCCTGTAATCTGCCAGTCCTTCGGACTTACCGACTGTAAGGATGTTGTATGTTAGGGTGGGTTTGCAATTTTACCTCCCGCAGGGTTGTGTGGGTCCGCTGGAGCCTGTGCATTTAACATTGAAATCCACAAAAGTTGCCACATTTGTGGAATCAAATCCACAAATGTTTAAACTTTTGTGGATTTAATTCCATAAAAGTTGTATCTTTGCATTGTAAAATACTGCTATAATGATACAGAGAATATTACATAAGGATATTGAAAGCCAATTATTTAAAGGTAAGGCCATCGTGCTGATGGGAAGTCGGCAAACAGGAAAAACGACGCTCTTGCGACAGATATTTGAGAATTCGGATGATGTTTTGTGGCTTTGGGGTGACGATGTGGACACTCAGGCGATGATGGAGAACATGACGGCGGCACGGATGTATAGCCTTTTGGGTGAGAAACGTGTTTTGGTGATTGACGAGGCTCAACGAGTGAAAGATATCGGGCTGCGGATGAAGGTCGTTACTGACCAGATGCCGGATGTACAGCTTGTTGCAACAGGAAGTTCTTCTTTTGAGCTTGCCAACCGTCTGAATGAACCGTTGACAGGCCGCAAATGGGAGTATAAACTCTATCCGCTCAGTTTCGGCGAGATGGTTGCCCACCATGGTTTGTTGACAGAGAGGCGGCTACTTCCCCATAGGCTGGTTTATGGATACTATCCGGAGGTGGTGACCTCGGTCGGCAACGAGCAAAGAGTGCTGAAAGAGTTGACGGATAGCTATCTGTATAAAGATGTGTTGACACTGGGACAGGTTAAGAAGTCGGATAAGATGGTGGCGCTCATGCAGGCATTGTCTTATCAGGTGGGGTCACAAGTGTCGTATTCCGAATTGGCAAACACGGTGGGGATTGATGTCAAGACCGTGGAGTCGTATATTGATGTGCTTGAGAAGTCATACATTATTTTCCGTCTTCCATCATTCAGCCGCAATATGCGGAATGAGCTTAAGAACAGCAAGAAAATCTATTTCTACGATAATGGCATACGCAATTCGCTCATTGCAAACTTTTCTCAGGTTGAGATGAGGACCGATGTGGGGGCCTTGTGGGAGAATTTTATTGTTTCGGAGCGGCTGAAGTACAATGACTATACTCACCGTTGGTGTAACCGCTATTTTTGGCGAACCCGTGAGCAGAAAGAGATAGACTATCTGGAGGAGTGCGATGGGGTTTTGAGTGCTTTCGAGTTTAAGTATAATCCACGAAAACACACCCCTGTCCCCAAGGGCTTTGCCGAGAATTACAAAGATGCCAGTTTCATGGTTGTAACTCCCGAGAATATGGAGGAGTTTATTTTGCAATAGAGGATTGGCATCAGAAATTCCCCGACGGGGAAGGCAGAACACAGGCCGGGGTGTAAACCCCTGCACAAATGGTAATGATTAATCGGAAACCCGAAGGGGTGACACACTAGCCTAGTTGGCGGTCTGTCGCCCCTTCTGGGCTTTGTTTTGTCGCAATGATAAACGGGGGTTGCACCCCCGTCTGTAATCTGACAGTCCTTCGGACTTATCTACTGCTTGGATGAGGTATGTAAGGGTGGGTTTGCAATCTAGTAGGTATACCAATCGCAGGGTGGTTGTGAGTTCCAATTCCTTGTTTCGGTCGTATAATATCATGATTCTCCCTTGTGTTTTAGTATTTTGAAATACTATATTTGTAATGCATTATTTATTAAAATGATAAGCAATCGTATTTATTGTATATCTTGCTATAAAGATAGTGTTTTTTGTAACAAACAATCTTTTCTTGAAAAAAAAGAATGATAGTAGTATCTTTCCTTTGAGATGGTTGAGGTAGCGAGTTTGAGAATAAACCAAATCGGTTATCAGTCCGACATTTCAATCAATTTTGTCTATTTCCAGTCTGTTTATGCCATATCAGCATTTCTTTATGATCCATGACGTTACTTGGACTCGGCATAGCAAGCGAGCTATCTCTGCTCTCGCTTTACTCAATGTTCGCTAGTGCTGTGCTCAATCTGCTCGAAACAAATACCAATCTGATATAAACTCTAAGGACCGATTTGGGGTTGAAGAAGTCCTTGATAGGCATTAGGACTGAGGTGATAAGGCTGTTTAGGAGAGAAGGCAAGAGGGGATAATTGGGGATGAATGGAGAAGGTTGGTTGTGCTATAGGTAAGTTGAGGATTTTTACAAAAAAGTGTTGTCTATCTTTGCAGTCGGAACAGAACGTATGGAAGATGTTTAAGGATGTTCTGCTTCAGAGAGTTCTTTGATATATTGAGTTTCGGTTTAGCTCATATAGGTGGGTTTTATAAATTCTGTATATTAGTCGCGACCCTTCGGGACGCAGTTCTCAGAGGTCTGAGTGTCACGGCACTGCGCCTTCGGCTTGTACCGTGTTATTAATAGTTTCACCTCTCCGAGGTGATTAATAGAAGTCCCCCTATAATCAAAGCGAAGCCGGGGGGGACTCCGCTTTGATTAAGGGTGTGTATCTGGATTGCTATTGCCGGAGGAGGCTGTCGGTGGGCCAGTTTTGGTACCAGAGTTCGCAGGCGCCGTTGGGGTTCTCTTCGAGGAAGACGCCGACACTGCCGTTTTTGAGTAGTGTCATTGAGGAGTAGACCGAAGGGCCGTCGAACAACAGCACGGGGTCTTGCCACGTCTCGCCCTCGTCATAACTTACGAAGATGCTCACGTCGCGGCGTTCCATTGAGTTGGGGACGCTGTGAAGGAGGATGTTGCGGCTGTCGCCGCGGTCGGTGGCGGCCACTCTCAGCATGTCGCCGTTGCAGGCGTTGGTCTTCAAGCAGTCCCAGCGGCCCTGGGTGCCCCAAGTCTCGCCGCCATTGGTAGAATGGTTAAAGCCACGGGCACCGTTTTGGCGTACACTTATCAGTATCCGTCCGTCTACCAGTTCCATCAGTTTGGCCTCGTCGCCTCCGCTGTAGGCGCGGTTTGACACATGCCAGGTGTGCCCGTTGTCGTCGCTGTACACTACGAAGTTGTCTAGCGTGTTGCTGTTCTTGCGGCACATGGCAGCGGCAAACATAATACGTCCGGCATGTTCGCCACGGGTCAGCCGCAGTCCGTTGCCAGACCCGAAGAAAGAGGCTTTATAGTTTCTGCAAACGGTGTTGCTGGCCGCTGAGCCCCACAACTGGGCTGTGATGTCCTCGGGTTCGGACCATGACTGGCCTCCGTCGCTGCTGCGGCATACGAAACTGCGGATGGGGTCGGATTCGGTGGAGGCGAACAAGCCGTTCCCGCCAACGAACACGCAAACCACTTCACCGTTTCCGCACACCACCAGAGCCGCATCGCCGAAGCCGTGTTTGCGTCCGGTGCCGCGGGCTATGGTGACGGGTTCGCTCCAGGTTCGGCCGTTGTCGGTGCTGCGACGCGACACGATGTCAATGTCTTCGGGCAGGTCGGTCTCGTTGTATTTGCGGCGGTCGCAGGTGATGAGAAGCGAGCCGTCGGGCAGGCAACAGATGGCGGGAATGCGCCAGTTGGTGCTTCCGTAGTCACCTGGGCGGAAGAGGCATTGTTCGAAATAACGGATAGTGTCGGCTGGTGGTGGAGTCACGGGGGCCTCAGGCTGGTTTTTCTGGCATCCGACAAAAGAAAATGCCATTGCGATGGCCATCATTAAATACTTTATCATAACTTTGATTGTTTTATGAGGGTTTTGTATATGTTTTTTAATGTTGAGTCTGTTTGAAACGCAGATGATTTTTGGGCAGATGGGCACCGCGTTGAGCGTGTGGGGTGAGTCTATAATGGCTTTGCCGCTTTGGGGTTATTAGAAATAGATTCCCATGGGTGAGATGCTTTGTTTCGGTATTATTGTAACTGCGTTTTATTGTTGAGAGAGGATTGAAGCGACGGATGGGAAGAGTTGGGATGGGATGAAAAAAATGGTTAACCCAAATCGGTCATTCGGCCGACTTTTATACACTTTCTCACTTTTTCTAGTCTCTTTATGCCATATCAGCATTTCTTTCGGCATCTTGTCCACATCCCTGTCTCGCCGTAGCCCGCTACGTCTTCGCCAGTGATGCGGCCAATCTGCTCGAAACAAATACTAATCTGGCATAAACCCTAATGACCGATTTGGGTTTAATGGCGAGGAGAAAGGTCTTCGGCCATTAAACATTTTCTTCTATGAGATATTGTTAATACAGTATTGCTTTCAAGGACGGAAGCGGATGACATCGATAAGGCGGACGCCGTCGAGCCATACCGCGATGCACCCTACTATGCCTTCGGCATCGTCCCAGTTGTCGATGGGCTGGAGGGTGATGTCGTTCACGATTTCGAAATATTCGGGGTCGAAGCTTAGTTTTTCATCGAGACCGTTCACTTCGTGGAAAGAACTGAGGGTGTCCATCACCCAGAGTTGTACGGATTCCACATCCTCATATTCCGACATTTCGACGGCCTGTTGCAGGGTGGCGTAGATGTTGGGGGCGATGGCGCGAGCCTCCGGGCTGAGACGCATGTTGCGGCTGCTGAGAGCCAATCCGTCGTCGGCACGCACTATGGGGCAGGGGACCAACTCGATGGGGTATTTTATCTGTTCCAGCAGGTTGCGGATGATGGCTATTTGTTGGAAGTCTTTCTCGCCGAAATATGCGCGGTCGGGTTGGGTTAAGTCGAACAGGCGGCGCACCACAACGGCCACACCTGAGAAGTGGCCTGGGCGGCGGGGACCCTCCATCACCTCTTCGAGGGGGCCGAAGTGATAGACGGTTTCGACCTTTTCGGGGTACATCTCCTCGACCGAAGGCACAAAGGCGATGTCGGCACCGGCGGTGGTAAGCTTCTCAAGGTCGGCATCCACGGTGCGGGGATATTTGGCAAGATCCTCTTGGTTGTTGAATTGTATGGGGTTGACGAACACGCTCACCACGACGATGTCGTTTTCTTTTCGGGCACGGTTCACGAGCGACAGATGGCCATCGTGGAGGGCTCCCATGGTGGGTACCAAACCAATGGTTTTGTGTTCTTTCTTGGCTTGTTCTATGGCTGCGGTAAGTGCAGCGACGGTGGTGTAAGTATTCATGTTTGTTTATTGTTTGTTTTCGTCAGGGTTTTGGTCGGTAACATCCTCGTAGGGGCTGAAACCGTCTTCATCGGTATCGGTGTGTGGGTCGATAGACTGGCGGTCGGAGGGTTGGTATTTGGGGCGGCGGGTGAGGCGGTTGGGCAGTTCCAAGAGATAGTTGAACAAGGTGAGCAGAAGGCTGAACAACAGCGCGTCCCAGAAAGTCGCTACGTGGAAGCGGGGCACCAGGGCGGCCGCAAGCAGGATGATGACGGCATTGATTACCAAAAGGAAAAAGCCCATGGTGAAGACGGTGAAAGGCAGGGTGATGACGATGAGGATGGGGCGTATGAAATTGTTGAGCAATGCGATGATAGTGGCGGTGATGATGGCGGTGAGCACATTGTCGATAGTCACACCGGGCAGGATGTAAGTGGCCAGGATGGTGGCCAGCGTCATGACCACGACCTGGGTTACAAATCCCCCAAAGCCTGCATACATATTGCCGTTATTGCCCAAGGTTATTTTCATAGGTCTATTTCTCCTTTACCATAACGTATTACTTCCATCTCGCCTCCGGCGCAGTTGACCACTGTGGAGGGGAGGTCTTCGCCAAGGCCGCCATCCACAACCAAGTCCACGCGCGAACCCCAGGAGTCATGAATCAGTTCGGGGTCGGTGAGATATTCGGACTCGATTTCCTCGTCCACGCGGCGCACGGAGGTGCCGATGAGAGGGCAGCCTACGGCTTCGACGACGGCCTGCAGAATGGTGTTGGAGGGGACCCGAACACCGATGGTTTTGTTCGGGTTGAGATAGTTTCGCGGCACATTGGTGTTGGCATCCATCACAAAAGTGTATGGGCCGGGGAGGCATTGCTTGAGCAGGGAGAAAAGATCCTTGCTCATGGGGCGAACGTACTCCGAAGCCATACTGAGCGAACTGCACAGCATGGAATATTTGGCTTTTTTCAGAGAGAAACCTTTCAGTTGGGCGATGGTTTCGACTGAACGTTTGAATTCCATGCTGCATGCAAATGCATACAATGTATCGGTGGGCAGTACCACTATGCCACCCTGTTGCAGCAGGTCTGCTACCCGCCGCACTTCCCGTTGGTTGGGATTGTCGTTATATATTTTCGTAATCATTTGAGCCTGCAAAGATACAAACTTTTTTGTATATAGAAGCTTTTTCGTTATAATAAATAATTGTTTTTTCCGTTTTGGTATCATTATGAAGAAAATAATTGCATTATTCTTGTTCTTTTGTGCGGTGGGTCAGTGGAGTGTGCTCGAGGCACAGAACATAAGGTTCGGGAAGTATTTTGAAGATATGACTTTGCGCATCAATTATCACCGCATAGGCAACCGCCAAAGCGACACGATAAGGGTGCTTTCGGAAGAACGTATATGTGTTTGGCCGGGGTCGCTGACCCAACTTGTTGACCCATTTGACAATGGTGATTACTGCATTGTGGTAAAGGATGCCAAGAGTGGCAAAAAGCTATACAGCAGAGGATACAACTCGCTTTTTCACGAATACCGCGACACACCTGCGGGTGCCGACAGCGTGGCCACATTCGAGGAGGTGGTGCGGGTGCCTTGGCCCAAGAAAACGGTGGAGATTTGTTTCATGAAGCGGGGCGCCGACCAGCGGATGGCCATACAGTATAGATATCAATTCAATCCCGACTCAGCATTGACCCAGATGAAGCGGCGTTCGGTGCTGAGGGTGGAGAATGAACCTATAAAGCTGCAATATACTGGGGACCCACATCGTAAGGTTGATGTGGTAATAGTGCCAGAAGGCTATGGTCAGGCCGATAGCGCCAAGATGATGGACGACCTTCAGAAATTCTGCGGATACTTGCTGGGGCAGGAGCCTTTCAGGAGCAGGGCCAACGACTTCAACGTGTGGGGCGTGGCCAGCATGGGAGAGGCAACAGGCATCACTGACCCGGGCAAGGGTGTCAAGGTCAACAGTTTGGTGGGTTCCAGCTACAACACATTCGGGGCCGACCGCTATTTGATGACAACGCACCTTTTTCAGCTGCATGACGCCATAGGGTCAACCCCGTTCGACCACATCATTATCATGGCCAACAGTACTACTTATGGGGGAGGAGCCATCTACAATTTCTATGCTATGAGCTCGCTCAACGAGATGGCATACATGGTGTTGCCGCACGAGTTGGGGCATTCAATAGGAGGATTGGCCGACGAGTATGTAGACGAGGATTTGAGCTATGGCGATATGCACACACTGACACAAGAGCCAACAGAACCTAATATCACCACATTGGTGGATTTTGCGAGCAAATGGCAGAATATGCTGCCGGAAGGTACTCCTGTGCCAACACCTGCGGACGAGACGGTGCCCCGGCGCGAGAACGGACCGATGGGAGTATATGAAGGAGCGGGCTATCACGCCAAGGGAATATACAGGCCCACCATGCGGTGCATGATGCGCGACTATGCTCCTTTCTGTCCGGTATGCAGCCTACGACTTAACCAAGTGTTCGACTTGTATGTGAAATAGTGTGTTCCGGTATTAGAGATGATGAGTGCAGTCTGGGCTCGAGGAATGAGAAAGAAGAGAAATCCCTCTCTGCGCTCCGCCCTAAAACGGAACGAGAAAAAAATGTGTTGGAGATAATAATAAACCCCTGCCTTTCGCGTTATACACCAATATGTCACAACGGAAGATAAACATAGTTTTGATATTGCTCATGCTGCTAATGGTTTCGCTGGCTTCGTGCCGGAAGGAGGAGCAGCACGGCGGTGATGTGGAGAGACTTCAGTTCTCGTGCGACACTATGTCCTTCGACACGGTATTTACACAGATGGGCACTACCACACGCCAGTTCAAGGTGTATAACCGAGGCAGTGAGATTGTGGTGTTGGACGAAGTGACACTGGAGGGAGGGCGAGCCTCGCGGTTCAGGCTCAATGTGGATGGTGATACAAGCCTTAGTGCGCAAGATGTTAGGATAGACCCGGGCGACAGTATCTTTGTTTTTGTGAGGGCCAACATTAATCCTAACTTGGCAACTGAGCCATTCCTGATAGAGGATGCCATACTTTTCCGCAAGGGGAATAATGAACGCCGCATCCCCCTAACAGCTTATGGCCGCAACGCCGTTTATCACGTTCCGACAGACACGATTCATTATGCTGACGGAACCTACCCTATTGACAATTTCGGCAAACCGTATGCCTACAGCGTGATAAATTGCGAGCATTGGCAGCACGATATGCCGCATGTGATAGTGGGTTATGCCGTAGTCGACTCGAGGCAGACGCTTCATCTCAGAGAGGGCGACGAGTTATATTTCTGCGAGGATGCCGTGCTGTGGGTTTATGATAGTGCCACACTCGATGCCCGCGGGACAGAAGGGAGTCCGGTGCTTTTCACATCTGTGCGTCACGACGGATGGTATGGACAGTTGCCCGGGCAGTGGGGCTATATCTGGCTCTCGGCAGGAAGCCGCAATAATGTGATGATGAATACAGTTGTGGAGAACGCATTTGTGGGGATACTGGTGGATAGTTGTGTCAATGCCAACCCGACACTCAACATACGCAATTCGCAAGTGAGGAACCATTCTATGGCCGGTATTATTGGACAGACATCCCGGATATACGGAAGTAACTTGCTGGTAGTAAACTGCGGCCAGGCCACTGTGGCGATGCAATATGGCGGTAACTACCGTTTTGAGGGATGCACGTTTGCCGACTACTGGCGTTATAATGCCCGCAAGACTCCTTGTGTGGTTATTTCTAATTCTTGGGAAGTGAATGGAGTAGAATATGTGCGGCCCATGCAGGCGCAGCTTACTGACTGCATTATCTATGGCAACCGCACGGACGGCGAGCTTGGACTATATCTCAACTACAATGGGCCGGCCTCGGCTGTGTTCACGAACTGTCTGGTGCGTGGCGGAGAATGGGATGAAGACCCCAAGTTTATTGACCCTCAGGGTGGAGATTTTCACCTGATGGAAGACTCGCCTGCATGGGGCATTGGGTACCAATACGCGCAATCGGTTCAAGAGAAACACTAACAATTAAAAACAGAGGAACATGTACGAATATATATCCGGAACACTGGCCACCTTGACACCCGCCACAGCTGTAGTAGACAACGGTGGCATAGGATACATATTGCAGATCACACTGAACACCTATACCGCTATCCAGCAGGAGAAACAGGTGAAACTCTGGGTGCATCAGGTGATACGCGAAGACGCTCATCTGTTGTATGGATTTCATACAATGCGGGAGCGAGAGATGTTCAGACTGTTGCTCGCAGTGAATGGAGTGGGTGCTGCCACAGCGCGCATCATGTTGTCGTCCATTACGGTGGACCAGCTTACTGCTGCCATTGCGTCGCAAGATGCAAAGACGGTGCAACGCATCAAAGGCATTGGTCCCAAAACCGCCCAGCGCATAGTTTTGGAGTTGCACGACAAGGTGGCATTGGACGGTGAGGGCATAGCAGTGGCGATGCCAGCTACTAACCGGAACAAAGAAGAAGCATTGGGTGCATTGGTGATGCTGGGCTTTCCGAAAGCGGCAGCCGAAAAGGTACTGCAGTCGCTTGACGGGGAATTGTCGGTGGAGGAATTGGTAAAACAATCGCTTAAACGCTTGTAGAGTTACGAAATAATAACACTATCAGAAACAGGAAAGTGAAACATAACAGAACAATGGACAGGGTGTCGGCGCAGCCGGCATGTGTTTCCGGACCTTACGGGGGACGGAGGCATACATTGTTGTCGTGGGCCAAGATGATGGCCTGCATGTTTCTGTTCCTGTTCATGGGTGTGGCCAATACCATCTATGCCCAGACCCCCGACGAGGTGACCACCACAGTGGAATATGACGCAGAGAGCGGAGGATACACTAAAGTGACCAAGTTGGGAGATATGGTTATCAGCCGTGAGTATATGACGTTCGAAGAGTATCAGAACTATCAGATGAACGAGCTGATGAAGAAATACTGGAATGAACGTTCGTCGGTGGGCGATACATCGTCGGACGACGGATTGCTGAGCCGTATTCCCGGTTTCAACGAGATAAGCAAGAAGGTGGATGGATTGCTGGCCATCCCCAATATCAGCATCAATCCTTCGGGTAGTGCCGACCTCACATTCCAGATAGTCAATAACTACCGTAATGACCCTGTGCTCGATGCCAACCGACGCAGTGTCACTACTTTCGACTTTGATGAAAACCTCCAAATCAGCCTTAACGCAAAGATAGGTGACCTGTTCGATTTCGACATTAACTGGAACACTCAGGCCACTTTCGACTTTGAGAACAAAATCAAGCTTAAGTACGAAGGCAAGGAGGACGATATTCTGCAGTTGTTCGAGGCTGCCAATATCTCTTTCCCGCTCAACACCACGCTTATTCACGGTAGCCAGGAACTATTTGGTGTGCACACCAAGTTGAAGTTCGGCAAATTCACGGTCGATGCCGTGCTCTCGCAAAAAGAGACCAGTACCGAGAATATGAGGGTGCAGGGAGGCGCCTCAACCCAGGAGTTCCAAATAAGGGCCGACGAGTATGAGGAAAATCGCCATTACTTTGTGGCACAATACTTCTACGATACCTATAATCATACTATGTCCACACTGCCTACACCCAACACAAATATCAAGATTATCCGAATGGAGGTGTGGCGCACCAATGTGGGAGCTGCGGTTACCAATAACCGCAATATCCTTGCCTTGACCGATTTGGGCGAGAATAACCCAAGCAATCAGCAATTGGTGGGAGGGTATTCGGTTAAGCCTACCAACGGCAGCAACAACATCTTCGATTTGATAAACAGAGGGGCCATCAGAAGTGTGAATAACATCACCTCGTATATGCAGAGTATTGGCTTTACGGCTGGAACCGACTACGAGAAGGTGGAAAGTGCTCGTTTACTCAACAGCTCGGAGTATACTTATAATGAGCAATTGGGCTTCATAACCCTGAACCAACCGCTCAGTGCAGACCAGGTGCTGGCTGTTGCCTTCCAGTATCAGGTGATTGGTGACACGACGGTGTATCAAGTTGGAGAGCTGACCACCGATGGTATCAACGACCCCAACACGTTGGTGGTGAAATTAATAAAAGGAACAGGTGTGGATACCAAGAGCCCTTTGTGGAAGTTGATGATGAAAAATGTCTATTTCCTGCGCAGTACTCAGATAGGACGGGAGAATTTCCGTCTCAACATATTGTATGAGAGCCGTGAAGGAGGTGTCGGAATAGGCTATTTTACCAGTGGTCCCAAGGAGGGTATTCCGCTGATTGAACTTTTTGGGCTGGACCGCATGGATGCCTCTCAGAACTACTATTATGCCGACGGTGTGTTCGACTGGTTCGATAGTGCAGCGTTCAAAGGCGGAACCATCCAAGCTTCATCGGGTCGTATATTCTTCCCATACGTCGAACCTTTTGGTAAAGACTTGCGTAACCTTTTGAATAACGACGAGTTTGCCAACGAGTATTGTTTCGATTCGCTTTACACAATGACAAGGACTTTAGCCCAGCAATATGCCGACCGTAACAAGTTCTATCTGGAAGGCTATTTCTCCAGTACGGTCAGTGGGGAGATTTCGCTGGGATACAGTGTCTCCCCGGGTTCGGTCACTGTGACAGCCGGAGGTGTGCCATTGATCGAAAATGTGGACTATACGGTGGACTACACAATGGGAACCGTGCGTATTGTGAACGAAAGCATACTTTCGAGCGGCACCCCCATTAGCGTGAGTAGTGAGAATAACTCGTTCAGCATGATGACCAAGACTATGGCGGGCGCTCATATCAACTATGAAATACAGCCCGACTTCAATATAGGGGCAACTTTTATGAATCTGCGCGAGAAGCCGCTGACACAGAAGAATAACTTTGGCGATGAACCAACAAGCAACAGCATCTGGGGGTTCGACCTGAATTATAGACATGAAGCTCCTTTCATCACCAAGTTTGTCGACATGCTTCCCGGCATCGATACAAAGGCTCCATCCAATCTCACCCTCTCGGCCGAATTTGCTCAATTCATCCCCGGCCTTGCATCGACAGGCAATAAGGAAGGGTCTGTAACCTATATAGACGATTTCGAGGGAGCCAAAAGCAGCATTGACCTCAAAGGCATCACCTATTGGCATCTGGCCAGTACGCCACAGGACTATATGCTCTCGGTTCCCATGTTCCACGAATCTCATCCATCCAGTGGGCTGGCATATGGTTTCAACAGAGCTAGATTGGCTTGGTATCGCATTGACAACACTTTCTATACTAGTGACTGCCCAAGGAATATCAATGAGGATGACCGTTCCCGTCCTTACGCCCGACGCATTGCAGAGCAGGAGGTGTTTCCCAACAAACAGTTGGCACAGGGCTCAGTCACCAATATTTATGAACTCAATCTGGCATTTTACCCCGAAGAGCGTGGTCCTTACAATTATGATGTTGCGCCCACGCCTTTCAGTGCAGGCCTTTCTCCTGATGGTAAACTGAATCGGCCTGCAAGTCGTTGGGGTGGCATTATGCGTGAATTAGACTATACCGATTTCGAGACCCAGAACATCGAGACATTGGAATTCTGGCTGATGGACCCCTTTATAGAGAATCCGGGTCACTCGGGTGGTAAATTGTATATCAATCTGGGTGACATCAGCGAGGACATACTCAGGGATGGCCGCAAGAGTTTCGAGAACGGTTTGCCCACAAGCGAGGAGATCAGAGGTGTGGACACCACCATTTGGGGACGTGTGCCCAATACTCAACCTATAGTGAATGCATTCGACAATAATGAATATTCCCGCAAGTATCAGGATATTGGCTACGACGGTTTGAGCAGCTCGTTCGGTAGTACCGATGAATACTCGTTCTTTGAAGATTACCTGAACGAGATAGCATTGGTGCACGGCACCTCGTCGCAGGCCTACCAATTGGCCTCCGCCGACCCCTCGGCTGACGATTTCCACTACTATCGTGGCACTGACTACGATAATGCTGATGTCAAAATCAACGACCGCTATAAATATTACAACAACCCAGAAGGCAACTCTAAAGTGGATGCCGACAATACTGAGACCTATACCACTGCCGCAAGCCCCTACCCCAATGTGGAAGACATAAACAAGGACAATACCTTAAGCGAGGGTGAAAACTATTACCAGTATGTTATCGAGCTCGATCCCATGAAGATGGTTATCGGGGAGAATCATATTGTTGATATCCAAGAAGCCGAAAATATAATGTTGGCCAATGGCTCAACCACTTCGTGCAGATGGTACCAATTCCGTATTCCTATCCGAGAATACGAACAGCTGATTGGTAAACTCAACGGTTTCCAGTCGGTGCGCTTTATGCGTATGTTTTTGAAAGATTTCGAAGAACCCATCATCCTGCGTTTCGCCACTCTGGAATTGGTCTATTCCACTTGGCGCAAGTATAGTGAAGACCTTCTGCAGCCCGGCGACTACCCCACAGGAATCGGTGCCAACACCTCATTCAGTATCAGCACCGTGAATATCGAAGAAAACGGCAGCCGATATCCTGTTCCCTATGTCCTGCCCCCCGATATCGAGAGAGAGTCTTGGTATAGTTCCTCTTCTTCTTCCATTCTTTTGAACGAGCAGGCTCTTTCTTTGGATATTAACGATTTGGCCTCGGGCGATGCACGGGCCGTATATCGCAGCACTCAATACGACCTTCGCAACTATGGGAAACTCAAGATGTTTGTCCATGCAGAAAAGAAAACGGAAATGGCTCAGATGGAGGATGACGACTTGGTGCTTTTTGTTCGTCTGGGCAGCGACTATACCAGCAATTACTATGAATACGAAGTACCCCTGAAATTCACCAATTGGGGTATTGGCAGAGATGACCCCTACGCCATCTGGCCTCGTGAGAATAATGTGGAGATAGACCTCACCAAGTTGGTTGATATCAAAACCAACCGCAATCGTCTCATTCGTGGCGGTGACCTTTCGTATAGCAGCCAGTTGCTGTATAGCGAATTCGTGGACGGCCACAAGTATACTGTTTTGGGAACCCCCAATCTTGGAAAGGTAAAGGTGATTATGGTGGGCGTGCGCAACCCCAAGAAGGAAAGCCTTGACGACGGGAACAACATGCTTCCCAAATCGTGTATTGTGTGGATCAACGAGATGCGTCTCACCGATTTTAACAACAGAGGCGGTATTGCCGCTATGGCTCTGGCACGTACCAATTTGGCCGATCTTGGCAACCTCTCCCTCTACGGCTCCTACCGTTCGGCGGGCTTCGGTAATCTTGAAGAGAAACCCACCTCTCTGGAGCTGGTCAACACTATGCAACTGCAGTCTACCCTCGACCTCGAGCTGGGCAAGTTTTTGCCCGAAAACTGGGGCTTCCGCATTCCTTTCTATCTTGATTGGAACAAACAGGTGGGCAATCCCGAGTACAATCCGCTGGATCCCGATGTCAGACTGCGCGACGACCTGAAAACCTATCATACTTTGTCCGATCGCGACAGTGTCCGAGCAATGGTTCAGGAACGCAAAACCACTACCAACATAACCTTGACCAATGTGCGGAAAGAACGTGTGGGAAAGAGTTCATTGAAGCCTCATTTCTACGATCTCGAGAATTTCTCCTTCTCGTATGCCTACAGCGGCGAACGCTCTTCCGACGACGAAATAGCCTACTACAACAAGGACCAACATAGGGGTGGCTTTACCTATTCCTTTGTCCCGTCCGATCCGGGTCTATTTGCTCCATTCGCCAAATCGTCCTCCAAGTTTATCAATGGCAAGAACGGAAAGTTTATCAAAGAATTCAATCTCTACTACAAACCCAAGAATATCACTTTCAGCACCGAAGTGTTCCGCGACTACGAAGAGACCCTTCTGCGCAACAAGGGAGCTGCTTTGGTTATTATTAAACCCACTTTTTTCAAACAGTTCACCTGGCGCAGGGAATACGGCCTGCAGTGGGATATTAGCAAGAGTCTCCATCTGCAATACAATGCCACAGCCAATGCCCGTGTGGACGAACCCATAGGCCGAGTTGACACACGCGACAGCCGTGATAGTATCTGGCGCTCGTTCTCTAGCGGAGGCACTATGCAAAACTTCCAGCAAACTGTCAATGTTACATGGGACGTTCCTATCAGCAAGCTGCCGTTCCTTGACTTCCTGCGTATGCCCATTTCATACCGTACCGTCTACAACTTCATGGGAACCACTCAGGCCTTGGCCTCGCAGGGCAGCACCCTGAACTCTGCCACCCAAATCCAGGCCTCCCTTTCGGGCACCATGCAAACGCTCTACAACCGCATACCACTCATCAAGAATGCTTACAAGCAGAAGAGCGTCGTCCCGCCCAAGGATCCCAAACGCATGACCCGTCAGGAACGAGAAAAGGCAAAACAGGATTCCATCGCTCGAGCCAAGAATCCCGATTCGGTTCGCCGTGCCCAGATAGCCGAATTCCTTGGCGAGGTGGCCAACTTCAGCATCCGCTTTGTCACATGCCTCAAATCATTCGGCATCCAGTACAGCAACTCCACCGGCTCTATTCTTCCGGGTTACATGGGGACAGCCAACATCCTGGGCATGGATACAAAGAACGGATGGATGCCTGGTCCCGCCTTTGTAATGGGATACAACG
>JAEEGH010008605.1_pt1 | contig 24037 bp, 25 predicted proteins | sample 9134181 | NCBI WGS metagenome assembly JAEEGH01 (sample SAMN16246544, study PRJNA631951) | gut metagenome | biome: gut microbiome; feature: rumen; material: DP-attached | host: Bos | place: Iran: Karaj | collected 2018-10
CGTTCCGGACGAGGGGAAGGAGATCGAATCGAATCTTACGAAGGGTATTTCGATCCGCGATCTGAACTTTGCCTATGAGGAGGGAAAGCCCGTTTTGAACGACGTCGATATGGAACTGCCCGCGGGCGGCTGCTATGCGCTGGTCGGCGGCTCCGGCAGCGGCAAGTCCACGATCCTGAATCTTCTGATGGCGTCGTCGAAGGACTACAACGGCGAGATCCTTTACGACGAAAACGAGCTGAAAGCGATCTCCGCAAGCTCGCTGTACGAGCTTGTATCCATCATTCAGCAGAACGTGTTTGTGTTCAACAGCACGATCCGCGAAAACATCACGATGTTCTCCGATTTCCCGAAGGAGGAGGTCGACCGCGCGGTGCGGCTGTCCGGTCTAAGCAAGCTGATCGAGGAAAAGGGCGAAGGGTATCTGTGCGGCGAGAACGGCTCCGGACTGTCCGGCGGCGAGCGCCAGCGCATTTCGATCGCCCGCGCGCTGCTCAGAAAGACGCCCGTGCTGTTTGTCGACGAAGCGACGGCGTCGCTCGACGCGGAAACGTCCTTCGAGGTGCTGGATGCGATCCTCAAGCTCGACGGCTATACCCGCGTGATCGTCACGCACGACCTCGACGAAAACATCCTGCGCCGCTGCACGGGGCTGTTTGCGCTGAAAAACGGCGTGGTCGAGGAGCGGGGCACCTTCGACGAGCTGATGAACGAAAAGGGCTACTTCTACTCGCTGTTCACCGTCTCGCAGCGGTAACGTGCGATCGGATCTTAAAAAACCTCTTTTGTCCGGCGGGCAAAAGAGGTTTTTTGATAAGCGCATACATGGACGGTTCCGGAAAAGCCGTTCCTTATTCCGGAAGCACGAACTTTTCGATGACCGTTTCGTTCACATATTCGGCTTTCAGCGCGCCGAGCCGCAGAAAATGCGGCTGCCTTCCGTGCGCCGCGAGCGCATCGGCGTCCTGCCACTTTTCGACAAGCAGCAGCTCGTCGCCGCCGTCATCAAACGGAATATAATAGTCATATTTGAGATTGCCCGCTTCCGAGCGGCTTTTCTCGTCGATGCCTTCCGCCGAAATGCGTTCCAGAAACGCTTCCCGCAGATCGGGTTTACATTGGTATGTTACATTCAGTACGATCATGGGTTGCTCCTTTTATACCTTATATTTGTTGTAGATTTTCCGATACGCAAGAATGAGCGCGGGAATGCCCAAAAGGCAGCCGACGGCAAGAACGACGCCCGCGGTTTCCTGCCGGAAAATGCCGAGGATCGCGCTGATCCAGAACACGGCGGAGTAGCAAATCCACATGATCCCGTTCGCCCGGTTATAGGCGGGAATGTCCGAAATGCTCTTTTCGTCGACGGTGCTGCCCGACCAAAACCACATGGGCTTTTTGCGCGTCCATGCGAAGATCCCGATCCCTGTGAAAAACAGGCTCAGCGGGAGCATAATGACAAGCCAGATGATTCGTTCCATTGATTTCCTCCTTAAACGCCGAAGCGGTACGCCTTTTCTTCTTTTTCATTCGGCACGAGCCCGAACGCCGCGATCACGCGGTCGGCGACCTCGTCCGGAGAAAGGTCGGTGTTGTCGATCTTCAGATGATGCGGAAAGAGCGTTTCGCCCGCGTCCGTGTTCAGCTTGAACCGTTCTGCGGTCTGAAGGATGTCCTTTCTGCTCCATTCCGTGTTCCGCTTCGAGGGCTTCCGCTCCATGCGGTGCGGCGTCTCGTTGCGGGCAAGACGCGCTTCAAGCGAGGCGGAGAGCTCGACGAAATAAAACTGCCCGCCGCTTTCCGTAAACTGCGCTTCGAGGTTTTTGAGGTACTGTACGTCCTCCGGCTCGTCGAACGCGCAGACGAAGGTAAAGATCAGATCCACGTTGTGCTCGACCGCAAGCGCGAACACTTTTTCACGGATCGCGCTGTTCAGCGCCCTTTGCGCGGGCGTGCCGAAGCCGAAGATGTGATCGCTTAGCTCGATGCTGTCGTGATTCATCATCATGTGATAGCGCAGCTTGTCGCGCAGCGCTTCCGCCACCGTCATCTTGCCGACCGCCTGCGGTCCGCATACCACGATCAGGTTTGCCATTGCGTTCAACCCCTTTCCATGTTCTGTAAAAGTCTCTCGATCGTCCGTTCCCAATCCGCGTCGATCCATTCGACCGGTTCACCTGCGCGCTGAAATCCCTCGATCATGGTTCGGTTTTCTTCCTTCAGCCGTTCGATCGTGCAGTCGGAATCGTCAAGCCGCGCTTCAATATCGCAGGCGTGCCGCGCGATTTCGTCAAAATGCGCGTCGATGTACGCGTCCGTCATGGCAAGGCAGAGGAAGCGGATCTTGCTTACATACCGTTCGTCGAAGTCCCGTCGCCAGCCGAACGGCACATAACAGCCCTCGACGATCAGGTCCTGCCGGTTTTCGATCGCGGTCTTGATGATCTCGCGCACGATCGGCCAGAGGTATGCCGTCAGCGCTTCGTCGTCCTCCGGCGTCAGCGCGGTCTGCCCGCTGCGAATCAATCCCATCTTGAGATGATCGATCGACAGATACGGGATATGCCGTTTTTCCAAAAGACGCTGCGCGAGCGCGGTCTTGCCCGTGTGCGACGCGCCGGTAATCAGAATGATCATGGTTCCCTCCGATGCTTTGCACAGATCGCGTCCCATTCGCAGTCGCCGCAGATTCCGCGGCGCAAACCCGCGTCGAGGATGCGTTCTTTGACCCGCGCCGCAAAGTCCGCGTAAGTGAGTTCGTCGCCGTCCCTGAATCCGCAGGCGTCCAGGACCGCCGCGTCGTAGCGCATGACTTTGTCCGCGCTTTGACAGATCCCGCCGACGTTGTTCGGGCAGTGTTCGCAGACGACGTCCGCCGAACACGTCAGCCGCACAGGCGTATCCGGGCGTTCGGAAAGCGCGCGGATCACGCCGCCCATATGGTCGGTGAATTCCGCGCTGTAGCCCTTTCCCTCATAGAACCGAAAGCACATGCCGTGATGCGGCCGCAGGCGTATGCAGTCTTCCAGTCCGAAGATCCGTTCCGCAAGCGCAAGCGTTTCCTCGGCGGTTCGGGTTTCGTCCCGCAAAAGCACCGGAAACCCGGCGGAAAGAAGCCGGTCAAAGTTCTCCTGCGAATTGATGAGCATGAGCCCCTTTCGATAGTTTTCCATTGCCGCCGCGGGATCCGGTTCCTCCAGAAGAAGCCGATAGAGGAATTGCTTTTCCGCGTCCGGGCGCTCGAAAAAACGGCGCACGGAAACATCCGGATCCGCAAGCATGATAAGTACATGACCCGGCGCCGCGATCGTTTTGAGTGTTTCGACCGAAATATTCGTGTCGACAAAGACCGGTCTGCCCTGCGCGCAAAGCTCCGGCAGCATCCTTAGCTCCAGGATCTCGCATTCCCTTGCGGTCTCGTCGATCCACGCCTTGTACGCTTCGGGCGCGCGGCGGATAAACTCGCGCCAGTCTTTTAGGTCGCGGGTATAGCAGAGTCCGGGAAACGCCTCTGCATCGAGCGGTTCCGGATAGGAATCGTGCCAGTTTTCGCCGCACAGGATCCCGCCGTGCTTCTCCGCAAGCAGCCGCGCGAGCGTCGATTTGCCCGCGTACGCGTTCCCGATGATAAAATAAGCGTTACCGAACGGCATACCGCGCCTCCCTGTTCCTGTTTACGGGAGCGGCAAAAACCGATCGCCGTCCTGCACGTCGGTATAGAGGAACCGGCTTGAGCCGTCGGCAAGATACACGAGCGCGCCGTCCTTTACCGCAAAGCGGAAGACGAAATCGTAGCCGCCGGTTTCGGTCAGCGTCAGCACGCCGTCTTTCAGCGTCCAGTTGCCGAACCCGATGTAACTGCTCAGATACCCCTCATAATACCGATAGGTACCGTCTTCAAAGAGCGAGATCGTAAAGTCTCCGCCGAAGCCGTCTTTTTCCCATTTGAACGTTCTGCCCGCAAGCGCGTCCGGTTCGACGCCCTTTGCGCAGGCAGACGCCGCAAGCATGACGCACGCGAGCAAAAGGACAAAAATTCGTTTCATGCGCGCACCTCCGTATAAATCATTTTATCATAAAGCACGCGAAATTGTCATCTCCGAATATGCAAAAGCCGCCTTGTCTGCACATCATAAAACCGTTTTTCGCGCAAGCGGCATAAAAAGGGACGAAGCGTTTGCTTCGTCCCGTGAAAGCGCGAAATCAGTTCTTCGCTTTTTTCGGCAGCGTGGCTTTCAGAATGAGCACGACGATGACCGCGGCGATTGCGCCGATCGCGAACCAGCCGGGCAGCAGCCGCAGTTTTTCCTGCATATCGATCGAGGCAAGGAACAGATTGCCGGCGACCGTGCCGCCGACAAACGGCAGAACAAGGATGCATTCGAAGATCAGAAGCAGGGCGTCAAAGACCTTGCTCCTTTTGAAGACGGAGAACAGAATGCTGCCGAGCGCGCAAAGAACGATCAGTCCCAGGAGCGCTTCGTACGCAATCAGCCCCCACGACGCGTACCTGCCGTAGGTCAGGTATTGCGAGACAGCGGGGTCGATGCCGAGACTGACGCACAGCCCTTCGGTCGCCGGGGTCGCGGAGAGCTTTTCGGCGGTCGGCATTGCTTTCTGCGCAAGCAGCGCCGTGCGCAGAAGATCCGCGGGCGACAGTTCGCAGTCCGTGACGCATTCGAGTTCCTTCGAAACGGCGTCGAAGAACGGCGCAATGCGTTCTTCCCGGAGGTCGACGCCTGCGGCGGCGATCGCTTCGCGGTCGAAGGAATCGTCGTGCAGAAGCACGTCCTTTGTTACGTCGAGCGTATCGGAGACTTCGCGGTTGACGTTTGTGCGGAAGATTTCCGCCCGTTCGCCGGACAGCCGGATTGCCGGGAACAGCAGAAGCGCCGGAACGGACACGAGAATCAGCAAAATGCAGAGGATTCTTCTTATGGGTGCTTTTTCGGACATGGTTTTTCTCCTTATCTGATGCAAGGTGCGATCATTCAAACCTGTGAATACAGTATACCAAACGGACGCCGGCGTTACAATACCTGCGAACAAAAATCGGCGAATCACGCGGCGGCCCGGAAAACGTGCCGCATCCCCCTTTGTTTTTGCGGGCGGTTCTGTTATAATGATAGAAGAGAAAAATCGGTTTCGGGAGGGACGTATGGATCCGAAGTTTGAACCGCTGTTTACGCCGTGGAAGATCGGGAACGTGGAGATCAAAAACCGCGTCGTGATGCTGCCCATGGAGGGCACGAACATGATCCAATGGGAGGCAAAGACCGGCGTCGTCAAGGGGATCGACCGCTTTTATGCCGACCGGAAGGACAACGAGATCGGGCTCTTTATTCCGGGGCTGATCCCGCTCGTTTCGATCGTCGGGAAGAAGTGGGTTTATAAGCACCCGGAGGTGTTCGAAAAGGTCCGCCCGATCGTCGACGACATCCACAAAAGCGGCTCGAAGGTCTTTTTCCAGATCAGCGCGGGTTCCGGCAGGTCGATGCTGCTGCCGCCGATCCTGCGTCCGTTCATCAAAAAAGGCGCGCTGAAAACGCTCGCTTCGCCGGTTCTTGCAAGCAAGTGGTGGTGGTCCGCGCCGGACGACGGCGAGCCGAACGTGTGGGATCCGTCGGTCAAGATGGATCTTTTCACCGACAAAATGATCCGGAAGTTCATTCACGCCTTCGGGCAGACGGCGCTGCGCTGCAAGGAGATCGGCTGCGACGGCGTGGAGATCCACGCGGTGCACGAGGGGTATCTTCTGGACCAGTTCGCCATGCGGTACACAAACCACCGCACCGACGCGTACGGCGGAAGCTTGGAAAACCGCCTGCGCTTTGCGTGCGAGATCGTCAAAGAGATCAAAAAGGTCTGCGGCAAGGACTTTCCGGTGTCGCTCCGCTATTCCGTGCGCTCCATGACGCGCGGGTTCAACGAGGGCGCGGTACCGGGCGAGGACTTTGTTGAGGTCGGACGCACCACGGAGGAATCCGAACAGGCGATCAAAATCCTCGAGGACGCGGGTTACGACATGTTCGACTGCGACAACGGCACCTACGACGCGTGGTTCTGGGCGCACCCGCCGGTGTACGCGCCGCTGAACATGAACCTTTCCTACGTGGAGCATATCAAGCGGTTTACGACGAAGCCGGTCGTGTGCGCGGGGCGCATGCAGCCGGACGCGGCGGCGGAATCCATCGCCGCAGGCAGGATCGACGCGATGGGCGTCGGACGACAGCTTCTGTGCGATCCGGAATACGTCACCAAGATCAAGGAGGGACGGCTTGACGACGTGCGTCCCTGCATCTCGTGCCACGGCGCGTGCCTCACGTTCTTCGGGCTGAACGGCAAAGGCACGGATATCGACCCGATGCACGTGGAGATGGGCCGGTGCGTCTTAAACCCGTGGACGAACAACGAAACGAAATACAGCAAAGAACCCGCGAAAAACCCGAAGCATATCGCGGTGATCGGCGGCGGCATCGGCGGCATGGAGACCGCGATCCAGGCGAGCTTGCGCGGACACAGGGTCGACCTCTACGAAAAGACGGACCGGCTCGGCGGCGTGTTCAACGCGGCTGCGGCCATGTCATTCAAGGAGAAGGACAAAGAACTGCTGCTGTGGTATCGGAAGAAGCTCAAAGAGTGCGGCGCGGCGGTGCATCTGAACACGGAGATCGCCGATATCGACGCGCTTGACGCGGACGTCGTCGTGATCGCGACCGGCGCGCACGCAAGAACGCTCAAAATCCCCGGCGCGGAAAAGGCGGTCACGGCAACGGACTTTCTGGACGGCAGGGCGGCGGTCGGCGACCGCGTCGTGATCGTGGGCGGGGGGTTGACCGGCTGCGAGATCGCGTATGAACTCGCGCTTTCCGGCAAACATCCGTCGATCGTGGAGATGACGCCGTATCTCGTCGGCGCGCGCGGCATCTGCATGGCAAACTCGTCGATGCTGCGCGAACTGCTGCGCTTCCGTAAGGTTCCGGCATACCTCAATGCAACGGTCGATTCGATCACGGACGACGGCGTGGTGATCAACACGCCGGAGGGACAAAAGACGGTCCCCGCCGATTCCGTGATCCTGTCGGTCGGCTATGCGCCGGACACGCGTTTTGCCGCGCTGAAGGAGAAAAAACGGACGAAGCCGGTGTATTTCGTGGGCGACTGCGATCGTGTCGGCAGCTTGAAAACAGTCATCAAACAGGCGTACGAGCTGGTGCAGAAGCTCTCGTACCGGTAAGGAGGAAATATGATCCGGAATAAAACCATCGTGATCACGGGCGCGTCGAGCGGGATCGGCAGGACGGTCCTCGAAATGCTCGCCGCCAAGGAGAACGGCAACCGCATCGTTGCGGCGAGCCGCAGCATCGGAAAGCTCACCGGCTTCGGCGAAAACGTCACGCTGTTTCCGTGCGATCTCAGCACAAAGGAGGGCGTGGACGCGCTGTTCGAAAAGGCGGAGGAGACGCTTAAAAAGATCGACGTCTTTTTCTGCAACGCGGGCGCGCCGTACTATGAGCGCTACGATTACGAGGACTGGGCGCGGATCGAACGGATCTTTTCGCTCAACACCTTCTCCGGCATGTACAGCTACTCGAAGTACCTGAACCACCTGAACGGACGCGACGGACAGCTTGTCTATACGATTTCCGCAATGGGCGAAATGGCGCTGCCGGGCTACGCGCTCTACGCATCGACCAAGTTCGCGATGAAGGGCTTTCAGCAGGCGATCCGCATCGAATCGCCGAAGAACCTTAAAATCACCTGCGTCTATCCCGTGGCGACCAAGACCAACTTTTTCGAGGTCGGCGGCGCGGGACACAAGGTGGAACAGCCGTTCCCCGTGCAGACGGCGGAGGCGGTGGCGAAAGCCATCGTCCGCGGCGTGGAAAAGGGACGGAAGCAGATCTATCCCTGCCCGGTGTATCTGCCGAGCCGTTTCCTGATGAACGTGCTGCCGCCGGTGAAGCATCTGTATCTCCGCGCGCAGCATAAAATGCTGCTTCGGTTCCTTGAACGGAAGCAAAAGGAGGCATGACGATGGAACACACGCAGGAATCCGTTCACGCAATCGTCGAAAAACAGCGGGCGTTCTTCCGCACCGGCGCGACGCTGGACGTCGGCTTCCGCATCGAACAGCTGAAAAAGCTCCGCAAGGCGGTGCTCGACCGCCGGCAGATGCTCGAAGAAGCGTTGTATGCGGACCTTCGCAAGAGCCCGGTTGAAGCGTATCTGTGCGATATCGGTCCGGTGATCGTGGAGGTCGACGAGATTCTGAAGGGGCTCAGAAAATGGGCAAGACCCGAGCGGCATTTTTCGGGGCTGATGTGCTTTCCGAGCACGTCGACCGCGGTTTATAAGATGCCCTACGGCGTGTCGCTGATCATCTCGCCGTTCAATTTCCCGATCCTTCTGACGCTCGGCGTGCTGGCGGCAAGCATTTCGGGCGGCAATACCGCGGTGCTCAAAACGAGCTCGAAATCCGCGGCGTGCACCGAAGCGCTGAAAAAGATGATCGCCGACACCTTCCCCGAGGAATACGTGACGGTCATCGACGGCGGGCACGACGTTGCGGACATGTGTCTTTCGGAACGCTTTGACAAGATCTTTTATACCGGCTCGCCCGCCGTGGCAAAGCACGTGCTGGAGATGGCGTCGAAAAATCTGACCTCGGTTGCGCTTGAGCTCGGCGGCGAAACGGGCAACTGGTGCATCGTCCGGAAGGACGCGGACATCAAGGACGCCGCGCGCAAGATCGCGTTTTTCAAGCTGTGCAACGCGGGGCAGATCTGCATCAACATCAACCAGATCGCCGTCGCCGAGGAGATCGCCGAACCGTTCCTCGATGAACTGAAAAAAGAGTTTGTCCGGCAGATCGGCGAAAGGGCGGAGGAGAATCCGGACTATCCGAAGCTGATCACGGAAAAGGTCTACGAAAAATGCGAGCGGCTGACCGAACAGTACCGGGACCGCGTGATCTTCGGCGGCACGGGCAGCCGGGAAGAGGTGAAGTTTTCGCCGACGATCCTTTATCCGGTCGGCATCGACGAGGAGATCGTGCGTCACGAGCTGTTCTGCCCGCTGCTGCCGGTCGTACCGTTCAAAGACGACGCGGTCGAAACCGTTCTGGACGTGATCGCCGGGCGGGAGCATCCGCTTTCCATGTACGTGTTCACCGCCGACAAAAAATGGGCGCGGCGCATGATGCGTACGCAGCAGTTCGGCGGCGGCTGCATCAACGAGGTCTGTATCCACATGATGGTCAAGGGCGTGCCGTTCAACGGCACCGGTCACTCCGGCATGGGCGCGTACCACGGCGAGTGGGGCTTCCGTGAGTTCACGCATCCGCAGACGGTGCTCACCGGCAGAACGCGCATGAATCTGCCGCTTCGCGAGCATCCGTATTCCGGCAAAGCCGGCGAACGGAAAAAGAAGCTCCTGAAGTGGTTTGAGCGATAAAAAACGGCGTAAAAACTTTTTTCGTGTGTGTGACAGTTCTGTGATAATCGGGCTTGTATAATGAGGCCATAAAGAAAAACACGGAGGTAAAAACCCATGAAAAAAACCATTGCCATGATCCTTTGCGTTCTGATGATCGCCGCGAGCGTCGCGTGCACGGGAATGAAAATCGAATCGAGCGAATCTTTTGAGATTCATGAAGAAACAAATGAAACGATCGGCGGCGCGATTGCCGGCGGCTGGGCGAACACGGAGAACCCCGCGATGACGGACGAGCTTCGCGCGATCTTTGAGAAAGCGCTCGAAGGCATGCTCGGCGTCAATTACATCCCCGTCGCGTGCCTCGGCACCCAGGTCGTTGCGGGAACCAATTACTGCTTCCTCGCGCAGGCGACCGTTGTGTATCCCGATGCAATGCCGAAGTACGTTCTGGTCTATGTCTATTGCGATCTTTCCGGCAACGCATCCGTTATGAACGTTGCGGACCTGCCGGTCGTTCCGAACGAGGACGGCACGGCGACCGTTCCGGAAGAAGCGCTGATGGGCGGCTGGGCATATGCGGAATCGTATGAGGTCACCGACGAAATGAAGGATCGTCTCAACAAGGCGCTGGAAACCCTCGTCGGCGCGAGCTATGAGCCGGTTGCGAATCTTGCAACGCAGGTCGTTGCGGGAACGAACCGCTGCCTCCTCTGCAAGGTCACGCCCGTTGTGCCGAACGCAGTTCCGCACTATGCGCTGGTGTACGTCTATGAAACCCTCGAGGGCGGCGCGGAGCTTCTCAATGTGATCGACATCGACGTCGGCGCGCTCTGCACCTACGGCGCATAAGAAACACGCAAACGCAAAAAAACCTCCCGCTGCGGGAGGTTTTTACTGTGCTTTTATTCGTCCATTGCGTAGCTGATCTCGTCGATCTCGGCGTGCATCGGCTCCGCCCAGCTGTATTGGTTCATGAAATCGCCGAGGTAGTTGTATCTGGAATTCTTTTTCTTCTCAAGCCAGTCGTAAAGGTCGCATTCGATGCGGTCCGGCACGATCGCCATGCTGCCGCGCTGCTTTGCGATGATGTCGTTGATGCGAAGCCGCGTCAGCGTATTCTGGAGGTCCTGCCGGAGGTTGCTGAGATAGGACGCCTTCTTTTCGGGATCGCCGTCGTCCTCCCACAGCGTCGCGATGATCTCGCCGTTGGTGGTCTGCGCGCCGCGGTTCAGGATCAGAAGCGCCAGGATCTCCTTGGTGCGGGTATATTTGAACGCGATCGGTCTGCCGTCCGCAAACAGTTCAAAGTTGCCGAAGGTCTGCGCAAACACACGCTTTTTGTTTTTCAGCTCGGGCGGGTAGCGAAGGTCTTCCGATTCCCGCTTCACCGCTTCCGGCGTGACGGGCTTCAGAAGATACCCGCTTGCGTGGAGCGCCATCGCATCGTATCCGCGGCTGCGGGTTTCGGACGTGAAGATCAGGTTGACCGAGGGATACAGGTCCTTGAGATACCTGCCGAGGTCCGGTCCCGAGAGATCCGGGGTCTCCGTTTCGAGAAACGCGACGTCGATTTCACGCGTGCGGGCAAAGGCGAGCGCTTCGAGCGGATCGGAGAAGGCAAACCGTTCGGCGTCGGGCGCGATCGCGGAAAGCGCGGTCTTGAGCGCGGAGAGCGCTTTTGCGTCGCTGTCGACAAGCAGGACCGTCATAGCGTTTCCTCCGTTCCGATCGTGACCGTGCTGACCTTTTGGTTTCTGCGCTGCTCCGCGGTCATGGAAAGGGGATCGGCTTCGCCCACGAGCAGCATATCCCCGCCGTTCAGCGCGGCGTCGTGCAGCTCGCCCGCTTTGAGGTCGGCGATGACCAGCGCGGCAAACCGGTCGTAATTGTCCTCGTCGATCACCGGGAAATGATGCCGCATCCGGTACCAGTGCTTCGGATCGAAGCCCATATTGCCGGTATGCAGCCGGTCCGCGGTCGCCTCCACGTCGTCCGGCGTGGCGATGTGTCCCGGCGCGGCGCCGAGATCGTCGCAGAACAGCATCGCATATGCGCGCAGGATCTGATCCCGCACGGTCTCCGCTCTGCCGGACGCGCTGCGCTTGCCCGTTTCGGTCCGCATCACGCGGTAATAGGTTTCCTGCGCCTCCTCGCTGGTTTCAAAGCGGAGGATCGCCTCATAAAATGCGCGGTCGATCAAGCTGTGCGCCATGCCGTTTTCTCCTTTGCAAGCCGAGTTTGTTTCATAAACGATTTTATATATTTTATCACACAAAAACATTGCCCGCAATCTTGCGTTTCGGCTTTTCAGTATGGTATTATATAAGATAGTACAATATGGAGCAGTATATTTTTGAAAGGTTTTTGAAAGGAGAACACCGATGACGATTCAACGAACCGGGAACGAAAAAAAGCTGGCGATTGCTTTGGAGGGACGGCTGGATACCGTGACCGCGCCCGAGCTCGAAGCGGCGCTTGACGGCGCGCTGGAGGGCGTCGAAGAGCTGACCTTTGATTTTGAAAAGCTGGACTATATCTCGTCCGCAGGGCTGCGCGTCCTTTTGAGCACGCAGAAGACCATGAACCGACAGGGCGTCATGAAGGTCCTTCACGCGAACGAAATGATCCGTGAGATCTTTGACGTCACGGGTTTTTCCGATATTCTGACGATCGAATAAAACATTTCCAGACGGATCCGGCAAAACGGGAGAAACGGAGCGGAACCATGGCAGAAGAAAAACGGTTTACAAAAGCGACGTGGCAGATCATGGAGCAGCTTTTGGAGGTGGACAACCTTGACGACGCGCTCTCCGGCAGTCTGGAAATCATTGTCAAAACGCTGAACAGCGAAGCCGGCGCGATCTGGCTTCTGGATCCCATAACGGACGTCTGACGACGGAAAGAGAATACACTGCCCGCCGAAAGAAAGATTCTCCGGGCAGATCAAACGTAGAAACGACAATGAAAAAGGAGAAGCGTATGAGCAACAAAGAGCTTTACAGAAAAACGATCGGATTCTCCCTGCGGCGCGTGCTGTGGGACATCCTGTCTCTGGTGATCCTGCTTGCGTGCGGCACGATCGGATACGTGCTGGGGGAAAAATTCGCACAGAACGGGATCGTCGGACTGATCATCGGCGCAATCGTCGGCATTATTCTGACGGCGCTGATCTCGCATTTCATTTCTTATCTTTTGAAAGCGGGGCAGATCGCGATGATGACGCGCGGCATCACGGAGGGCGAGCTTCCCGACAACGTCATTGCGGAAGGCAAGAAGGCGGTCAAGGAGCGCTTCGGCGCGGTCGCGGCGTACTACGCGATCACCAACGCAATCAAGGGCATCTTCAATCAGCTCGGCAGACTCATCACGAACGTCGGTCAGAAGGTCGGCGGCGACACCGGCGGCGCGATCGGCAGCGCGGTCAGCTCCGCGGTTCAGACGGTCGTCAATTATCTCTGCGACTGCTGTCTCGGCTGGATCTTCTACCGAAAGGACGTCAAGGCGGCGAAGGCGGCGTGCGAAGGCGCGGTGCTGTTCTTCAAGCACGGCAAGACGTTTGCGAAGAACATGGGCCGTGTGTTCGGCATGGGTCTCGTCTCGCTTCTTGCGATCGGCGGCGTATTTGCCGGTATCTTCTATGCGATCCTTTCCTGGCAGTCGCAGGCGCTTGCCGGCGTTTATGAGAGCGTCGCCGGGGCGACGCAGGACATGGAGGGTTCGTTTGCGCAGATCCTGCAGAATCCCCAAACGCTGCCCATCGTGTTCGCGGTGCTCGGCGGCGTCATCGTCTGGTCCATCATCCATTCCACCTTTATCAAGCCGTTCGTTCTGACCGGCGTGCTGCGGAACTACATCAACTCCGGCAAGGACGACATCCCCTCGGAAGAGAGCTTCTCGATGCTCGATTCCAAATCCACGAAATTCCGCAAGCTGCACAGCCAGCTGTAAGAAGAAACGGCGCAGAACATGAGGACGGAACGACACAACGATATCACAAAAGATCCTTCGGGCTTCGTACTGCTTGCGGACTACGTTCCGCACATCGTGCAGGAGATCCGCTATTACGCGACCTATAACTTCATCGGCGAGCGGATCGACGGATACGAGGAGCCGTGCGCGCTGCTCACGATCGAAGCGGCGCGCGCGCTGAAAAGCGCGGCGAACGAGCTGTTCGTGCAGGGATACCGGCTGAAGGTGTTCGACGCCTATCGCCCGGTTTCGGCGGTCAGACAGTTCATCCTGTGGGGCATCGAGGATCAGGATATTCGCATGAAGCCGTACTTTTATCCGGACCTCGAAAAGCAGGAGCTGTTCAGCCGCGGTTATATCGCGAAGCAGTCGAGCCACAGCCGCGGCAGCGCGATCGATCTGACGCTGCTCGATATGCGGACCGGAAAAGAGGTCGATATGGGCAGCCCGTTCGATCTGTTCAGCGAGATTTCGCATCCGGACTGCCCAAACGTTACACAGGAGCAGTATGAAAACCGCATGCTGCTGCAGCAGGCAATGGTCCGAAACGGCTTTGCGCCGCTCGACTGCGAGTGGTGGCACTTCTGTCTCAAAGACGAACCGTATCCGGACACGTACTTTACGTTCCCGGTTTCGTCGAGATACCTTTTGAAATAACGCAGACATACGGACGCAGAGAAAGGAGCGCATATGAAAACACGGATCAAACGGCATCGCTTTCATGCAGCCTGCCTTTCTGTGCTCAAGTTTCTGCTCGGATGGATCCTGAAACGGATCTATGCGTTCAAAACGGACCGCCCGAAATCGATCAAGGGTCCGTTCCTCGTGCTTGCGAACCATGTGACCGCGGTGGATCCGTTGCTTTTGAACCTGTCGTTTCGGGATCAGATGTATATCGTCGCGAGCGAGCATCTGATGCAGAAGGGACTTCCTTCCAAGCTCTTGAAGCTCCTGTTCGATCCGATCGTGCGCCGCAAGGGCGATTCCGCCGTCACCGCGGTCAAGGAAATGCTTGCATGCCTGAAGGCGGGATTCAACGTGTGCGTGTTTCCGGAGGGGACGTGTTCCTACGACGGGACGAATTCGCCGATGCTGCCGACGATCGGCAAGCTTGCGAAGACGTCCGGCTGCACGCTGGTGACCTACCGGTTCGAGGGCGGATATTTCACGCTCCCGCGATGGGGAAGAGGCATCCGCCGCGGATCGTACTGCGGACATATCGTGAACGTTTACGCGCCGGAAACGCTTTCCGCCATGTCCGCTTCGGAGGTCAACGCCGCGATCGAAGCCGATCTCTCGGAAAACGCGTACGCGCGCATTGAGACGTCCGCCGTTTCGTACCGGAGCCGCTGCCGCGCAGAATACCTCGAAAGCGCATTCTTCCTCTGCCCGGCGTGCAGACGCGTCGGCACGATCGAAACGAAGGGCGATGCGATCCGCTGTTCCTGCGGGCTTTCGGGAGGGCTGGACGGACGGTACCGGCTCTCGGGGCTTCCGTTCGGGACGCTGACCGAGTGGGACGCGTTTCAAAACGAATGGCTTAAAACGGCGGCTGCCGATCCGGCGTTCTCGTTCTCGGACGGCGGCGTGACGCTGTATCAGAACGACGATAAACACCGCCGCATTGCGATCGCATCCGGCACGATGACCATGACGCGCGATGCGCTGTCGGTCGGCGACCGTACGTTTGCGCTGTCCGACGTCACGGACGTCGAGCTCGTCCGGCGAAACCTTCTGGTATTTTCCACGCATGACGCGCATTATCAGATCGGCGGCGCAAAACCGCTGAACACGCGCAAGTACATGCAGCTGTATCGAATCAATAAAGGAGTAAAGTGATCTATGAACTATTCCGCGTCCAACACTTCGCTGTGGAACCTGATCATTCAGGTCGGGCTGATCGCGCTGTTTCTGCTGCTGGCGAACCTGCTGCGGCGAAAGATCCCGTTTTTCCGCAAGTCGCTGATGCCGACGGCGGTGCTCGCGGGCTTTCTGTTTCTGATCCTGCGCACGGCGGGGCTTTTCATCTTCAAGGCGGAAACGCTTGAAAAGCTGCCGTACAATCCGTTCGACACGACGATCCTCGAAACGGTCACCTACCACGGCATCGCGATCGGCTTCATCGCGCTGTCGCTGCGCGTCACCAAAAAGAGCGGCGAGGAAAAGAGCGGACTGGTCGCGCCGAAGAGCGGCGCGCTGATCGTCTCCACCTACCTTGTTCAGGGCATTGCGGGACTTGTGATCTCGCTTCTGCTGTTCTTCACCTTTATGCCGAACCTGTTTGCGGCGAGCGGCATTCTGCTGCCGATGGGCTACGGACAGGGTCCCGGACAGGCGAACAACATCGGCACCTCGTTTGAAAATCTCGGGTTTGCGGGCGGACGCTCGTTCGGTCTTGCGATCGCGGCGGCGGGGTATCTGTGCGCCTGCATCGTCGGCGTCATCTATATCAACGTGCTTGCGCGCCGCAAAAAGCGGGAGCGCGCCGCGCACGAGGAGCTCTCCGGTTCGGTCGTGACCGTTGCGGACTTTCAGGACGAGAACGAGATCCCGATCGCGGAATCGCTGGACAAGTTCTCGGTGCAGTTCGCGCTGGTGCTGCTCGTCTATTTCATCACCTTCCTGGTGAGTTGGGGGCTCGACGCGCTGATCACCAAGCTCGCGCCGGGCGTGGCAAAGACGGTTTCGCCGCTTCTGTGGGGCTTCAACTTCATCATCGGCACGCTGATGGCGATGCTGACGCGAAAGGTTCTCGGCGTGTTCCGCAAGACGAAGGCGATGACGCGGCAGTATCAGAACAACTACCTGCTGTCTCGCATTTCGGGACTGGCGTTCGACCTGATGATCGTCTGCGGCATTGCGAGCATCAACATCGAAGACCTCTCGGGGCTTTGGGTGCCGTTCGCGCTGATGGCGGTCGCCGGCGGCGCCGTGACGTTCTTCTGGCTGAAGTGGCTTTCCGGTAAGATCTATCCGTCGTACAGCGAGGAAGCGTTCGTTTCCATGTACGGTATGATGACGGGCACGATCAGCTCCGGCGTCATGCTGCTCCGTGAGATCGACCCGAATTTCAGAACGCCCGCCGCGAACAACCTTCTGACGGGCAGCGCGTTCGCGATCGTGTTCGGCGCGCCGATGCTGCTGCTTGTGGGACTTGCGCCGCAGTCGCTTCTGCTGACGTGGATCACGCTGGGACTGCTGGTCGTCTATCTGGCGCTGCTTCTGGTGTTCCTCCTTGCGGTTCGCCGCAGAAAGGACCGGAAGCCGGAGACGACCGGGGAAACGAACGCATAAAACTGTTGAAACGTACGGAGGAAAGGAATCATCCATGAAAACGGACATCATTACCATCACACCGGAAGGGGAAGGCATCTCGGATGCGCTCAAAGAAACCGAAAAGGCGGCAGCGTTCCGCGGACTGGACCGGAAGCAGACGCTTCGTCTCCGGCTGCTCGCCGAGGAAATGACCGGCATGCTTCGCACGATCGTCGGCGAAAAGCCGCTGAAATACTGGGTGGAATCGGAGGGGAACGCGTTTTCCCTGCATCTTTCGGCAAAGGCGCAGACGGACTTTGAAATGCGCGAGGCGCTGCTGAAGACGGCAACCTCCGGCAAGAACGCCGCGGCAAAGGGGTTCATGGGCCGGATCCGCGACATCTTCATGCGGATGGGCGAGACGAGCGACGTCAACGTGCTTTCCACGGAGTACGGCTATTCCTACGTGGGCGTCGTCGGCTACGACGCGTCGACGGACATGTCGCCGAACGCAATGCTGTACGGCTGGTCGCTTTCCGCGTACAAGGATGCGATCGAGGCGAAAAAGAACGAGGAGCCCGAAAAGTGGGACGAGCTGGAGAAATCGATCACGGCAAAGCTTGCGGACGAGATCAAGATCTTTATCCGCATGAACACCGTGGAGATGGTCATCGAAAAGACGTTTTGAGATCAGTTTAACCGGAGTCCGCATGCAGAGGAATCGAACCGAGAAAAAGCGAAAACTGCGAAACGGCATTGCGCTCAACATCATCGGCGCGATCGTGGTGCTGCTGATCCTGTTCGGCAGCATCATCACAACGATCGGTTACTTCAGTTTTACCGAATCGTTCAAAAAGGAATATGCGGTCACGACGTACCACATGGCGAATACGGCGACGGCGCTCATCAACGGCGATCATCTCGACGAATACCTTGCGGGCGAAGAGACGGAGGAATACCTCCGGACGGAACGGTATCTGGACGCGTACTGTAAAAAGATGAACGTGTCGCTGATCTATGTCATCGCGGTCGACACAAGCGATTACGGCAGGTTCGTTTCGATCTTCAATCTCCTCGACAACACGGTGGGCGACACGTCGTATACGAAATGGGAGCTCGGGTATCAGCGCGACACCACGAACGACGAATACCGGCAGAAGTATCGCGCGATGTACGAGCAGACCGCGCCGTACGAGACCGTTTACCGCAGAAGAGTAGGCGAAGGACTGCGGCCGCATATCACGACGATGGTGCCGGTCAGGGATTCCGAGGGAAAGACGGCGGCAATCCTCTGCGTGCAGCGGCCGATGCGTGAGCTGACCGATGCGCGGCGTCCGTATCTTCTTCGCATTGCCGCCGGAGCGGCGCTGATGTGCATTGTCGCCGGCGTCGGCGCGGCGATATATATCCGCACGCAGTTTATTCGTCCCATCCGGGAGGTCTCCGACGAGGCAACGCGGTTTGCAAAGGAGAACGTGAAGGGCGAGCCGCTCGGCAGGATCAGTAAGCTGGACGAGATCGCAAACCTCGCGCAGTCCATCGACACGATGGAAACGGATATGGCGAGCTATGTCGAAAACCTGACCGCGGCGACGGCGGAACGCGAGCGCATGGGCACGGAGCTGTCGCTTGCCGCCACGATCCAGGAGGCCTCGATCCCGAACGTTTTTCCCGCGTTTCCGAACCGGAAAGACTTTGATATTTACGCGTCGATGACCCCCGCAAAGGAGGTCGGCGGCGATTTCTACAACTTTTTCCTGATCGACGACGATCATCTGATGATCGTGATCGGCGACGTCTCCGGCAAGGGCGTTCCGGGCGCGCTGTTCATGATGGTCACGAACATCCTGATTTCGGACCGCGCGCATCTCGGCGGTTCGCCGGGCGAGATTCTGACCAGCGTGAACAAGGACATCTGCGAGCATAATCAGGCGGAAATGTTCGTCACCATCTGGCTCGGCATCCTGGAGCTTTCGACCGGAAAAGTCGTCGCCGCGAATGCGGGGCACGACGACGCGGCGATCTGCAGAAAGGACGGCTCGTTCGAGCTCTTCAAGACCAAGCACGGCTTTGTGCTCGGCGGGATAGACGGCATCGTATACCGGGAATTCGAGTTCCGGCTCGAGCCGGGCGACAAGCTGTTCCTGTATACGGACGGCGTGCCGGAGGCGACGAACGCGAACAACGGCATGTTCGGCATGGAGCGCACGATCGAGGCGCTGAACCGGTTTAAGGAACGGACGCCGCAGGAGATTCTCGCCGGCGTTCACGAAAGCGTCGACGCGTTTGCGGGCGACGCGCCGCAGTTTGACGATCTCACCATGCTGTGCCTGCACTATAAAGGAAAGGGAACGAAGATGAACGCGCGGGAACTGACGCTTGACGCCGCGGTCAAAAACATTGCGGCGGTCACGGATTTTGTCGATGAAACGCTGGAAGCGATGAACTGCCCGAAAAAAGCGCAGATGCAGATCGATGTGGCGATCGACGAGCTGTTTACCAACATCGCCTCCTACGCCTACGCGCCCGAAACGGGCAAAGCAACGGTCCGCATCGAAACGGAGGAGGATCCGCGCGCCGCGGTCATCACGTTTATCGACCGCGGCAGACCCTACAATCCGCTTCTTGCCGAGGAGCCGGACATTACGCTTTCGGCGGAGGAGCGCAGGATCGGCGGGCTGGGCATCTTTATCGCAAGAAAAACCATGGACGACATGCGCTATGAATATCGCGACGGACAGAATATTCTGCGCATCAAAAAGCTGATATAACCGAAGAAAGGACGGATGAAACCATGACGATTACGCAGAACCGTGACAACACCGCGCTGACGATTGCGCTCGAAGGACGGCTGGACACCTTGACCGCGCCGGAGCTTGAAACGCTGCTTTCCGGTGCGCTGGAGGGCGTCGAAACGCTGACGCTGGACTTTGAAAAGCTCGACTACATCTCTTCCGCAGGGCTTCGCGTGCTGCTTTCGACACAGAAGAAGATGAACGGACAGGGCAGCATGAAGGTTACGCACGTGAACGAGATCATCAGAGAGATCTTCGACGTTACGGGCTTTTCGGATATTCTGACGGTCGAATAATCGGTTCCGAAGCAAACGGAGGGCAAAATGGAGAAATTGACTCTTTTTGAAGAGGCGATCTGTTTTGCGGTACGCGCGCATCACGGGCAGGTTCGGAAGGGAGAAATGATCCCTTATATCTGCCATCCGATGGAGGTGGCAACGATCTGCGCCACCGTGACCGCGGACCAGGAGGTCCTTGCGGCTGCGGTGCTGCACGATACCGTAGAGGATACGGACACGACGATCGGCGAGATCCGGGACCGCTTCGGTCTGCGCGTTGCCGCGCTCGTCGCCGCGGAGACGGAGGACAAGCGCGACGACCTTCCCCAGGCGGAAACCTGGCGCGTTCGCAAGGAGGAATCGCTGGTCATCCTGGAAAATGCGAAAGACGAGGGCGTGAAGATCCTCTGGCTCGGCGACAAGCTTGCCAATCTCCGGTCGATCTATCGTTCGTGGAGAATCGACAGCAAGGCCGTCTGGCAGGTGTTTCATCAAAAGGACCCCGCGCAGCACGCGTGGTATTATCGCAGGATCGCGGAGCTTTTGTCCGATTATCGGGGAACAAGGGCGTGGCAGGAATTGGATTACGTTATCGGACAGATTTTCAAAGGAGTGTAGCGCTATGAAGTATCGTTCGGAAGACACAACGCTGTCTGTCTCTCTGGAGGGACGCATCGATTCCGCGAACGCCGCGGCGGTCGAAGCGGAGCTCACCGGCATCCGCACCGCAAATCCGCACGAAACGCTCATTCTGGACTGCGAAAATCTGCAGTATATCTCGAGCTCGGGTCTTCGCGTGATTCTGCGCGCAAAGAAGGCGGTTCCGGATACGAAGCTCATCAATGTCAGCCCGGAGATTTACGACATCTTCGAAATGACCGGGTTCACCGAAATGATGGACATCATTCGTGCATACCGCGAGATCTCGATCGAGGGATGCGAGGTGATCGGCGAGGGCGCAAACGGCAGGGTTTATCGCCTTTCGCAGGACACCGTCGTCAAGGTCTATCGCAATCCGGATGCGCTTCCGGAGATCCACCGCGAGCGCGAGCTTGCGCGCACGGCGTTCGTGCTCGGCGTGCCGACCGCGATTCCGTACGTGGTGGTACGCATCAAGGGCGGCGGATACGGCTCCGTGTTTGAGCTGCTCAACGCGACAAGCTTTGCAAAGCTTTTGATCCGCGGGGAAAAATCGCTCGACGAGATCGCCGAAATGAGCGTTGCGCTTTTGAAGATCATTCATTCGACCGAGGTCAAGCCGGATTCCATGCCCTCCATGCGCCGGGTTGCGCTCGACTGGGCGGATTATCTCAAGGGGCATCTTCCGAGAGACCTGTTCAAGAAACTGTATCGCCTGCTCGAAGAGATCCCGGAAGACAATCATATGCTGCACGGCGATTTCCACCTCAAAAACATTACGCGCCAGGGCAACGAAAACCTGATCCTCGATATGGACACGCTTTGCCACGGGCATCCCGTATTCGAGCTCGCATCCATGTTCAACGCGTACTGCGGCTTTTCCGAGGTGGACCCCGAAACGGTCAAAAGGTTCCTCGGCATCGACCGCGAAACGGCGCAGCGGTTCTGGCGCAAATCCCTTGCGCTGTATCTCGGCACGGACGACGAACAGGTCATCCGCGACGTGGAGGACAAGGCAAAGATCATCGGCTATATGCGCCTTCTGCGCCGGATCATCCGCCGCAACGGGCTGGACTCCGAAGAGGGAAGACGCGAGATCGAATGCTACCGCTCGCATCTCACAGATCTTTTGCCCCGCGTGGACAGCTTGACGTTCTGATCGGGGAAAAGCGGATTTTTCGGGAAGAGGGAAGAACCCTCTTCCATTTTTTTGATCGCTTTGCTATAATAAAAGGGTTAAGGAGAGTGTGCTTATGGATTCTGTGAAGAAACTGGCTGCGGCGCTGGCGCCGCTGTGCGGAGTCGACGAAACGACGCTTTCGGACTGGATCGAGGTTCCGAAGAATACGGAGATGGGCGATTACGCGTTTCCGTGTTTCCGCCTGTCCAAAACGATGCGCAAAGCCCCGAACGCGATCGCGGCGGAGCTTGCGGAAAAGCTTTCCGTTCCCGCGGGCTTTGAAAAGTGCGAGGCGGTCGGCGGATACCTCAACTTCTTTACCGACAAGGGCGCGGTTGCGGACACGGTCCTTTCCCGGGTACTCCGTGAGGGCGACGCCTACGGCACGAGCACCGAAGGAAACGGCAAAACGGTCTGCGTCGAGTACAGCTCGATCAACATTGCAAAGCCGTTCGGCTTCCATCATCTGCCCAGTACGGCGATCTGCAACTCGCTGTACCGCATCTATAAGGCGCTCGGCTACAACACGGTCGGCATCAATCACCTCGGCGACTGGGGTACGCAGTTCGGCAAGATGATCACGGCGTACAAGCTGTGGGGAACGAAGCCCGTCGACGATTATTCGATCCGCGAACTCGTCGCGCTGTACGTGCGCTTCCATGACGAGGCGGACAAAGATCCGTCGCTGAACGACACCGCCCGCGCATGGTTCCGCAAAATCGAGCAGGGCGATCCCGAGGCGCACGAGCTTTGGGAAAAGATGAAGGATGCGACCATCCGCGAGGTCAAGGTGACCTATAAGCGCATGGGCGTCGATTTCGACAGCTGGAACGGCGAAGCGTTCTACGAGGACAAGATGCAGCCGATCATCGACGAGCTCCGCGAGAAGGGCATTTCGAAGGTCGATCAGGGCGCGCAGATCGTCGATCTCTCCGAATGGAACATGCCGCCGTGCATCATTGTGAAATCCGACGGCAGTACGATCTATGCAACGCGCGACCTCGCCGCCGCGTGCTACCGCAAGGCGACCTATGATTTCACGAAGCTCCTGTACGTCGTTGCGTATCAGCAGGACCTGCATTTCAAGCAGTTCTTCAAGGTCCTCGAGCTGATGGGCAGGGATTGGGTCAAGGACTGCGTGCACGTGAACTTCGGCATGGTCAGCATGGAGGGCGGCGCCTTCCATACGCGCGAGGGCAAGGTTCTGTATCTCGACGACGTCCTCGATGCCGCGGTCGAAAAAACGTACGACATCATCTGCGAAAAGAGCCCGGATCTCGAGGACAAGCGATCCGCGGCGGAAGCGGTCGGCGTCGGCGCGATCCTCTGGTCGGTGCTGTATAACTCCCGCATCAAGGACGTCACGTTCAGCTGGGAGAAGGTGCTGAACTTCGACGGCGAAACCGCGCCGTACGTGCAGTACACGCATGCAAGAAGCTGCTCGGTGCTCCGCAAGGCGGGCGGGCGTCCCGCGTCGTTCGACGCGTCGCTTCTCTCCGATCCCGAAAGCACCGCGCTCTTAAAGGCGATCGCGGCGTTCCCGGAGGCGGTCCGGCAGGCGGCGGAAAAGTACGAGCCGTACGTCGTCGCGCGCGCGATCATGCAGATCGCAAACGCGTTCAACCGCTTCTATTACGAACAGCGCATCATGGCGGACGACGAAAACGTCCGCGCGGCGCGTCTGGCGCTTTGCGACGCCACGCGTCAGACCATCAAAAACGGATTGAATCTCTTGGGGCTTTCCGCCCCCGAAAGGATGTAATATGCTGGATATCAAGCTCGTCCGGTCGAATCCGGAACTCGTGAAGGAGAACATCAAAAAGAAGTTTCAGGACGAAAAGCTCGTCCTCGTCGACGAAGTGCTTGCGCTCGACAAGGAATACCGCGACGCGCATGTGCGCGGCGACTACCTCAGGAATCAGCGCAACGTCATTTCGAAGTCCATCGGCATGATGATGGCGCACGGCGAACGCGACAAAGCGGAGGAAGCGAAAAAGCAGGTCGGCGCGATGGCGCAGGAGATGGCGGACCTCGAAGTGCGCGAGGCGGAGTTGGAGACCGAGATCCGTAAGCGCATGCTGGTGATCCCGAACATCATCGACCCGTCCGTTCCGATCGGAAAGGACGATTCCGAAAACGTCGAGATCGAACGGTTCGGCGAGCCGGTCGTGCCCGATTTCGAGATCCCGTACCATGTGGACATCATGGAGCGCATGAGCGGCATCGACCTCGATTCCGCGCGCAGGACGAGCGGCAACGGCTTCTATTATCTCACGGGCGATATCGCGCGGCTGCACAGCGCGGTCCTGTCCTACGCGCGCGATTTCATGATCGACCGCGGCTACACCTATGTCGTGCCGCCGTTCATGATCCGTTCGGCGGTCGTCGACGGCGTCATGAGCTTTTCCGAGATGGAAAACATGATGTACAAGATCGAGGGCGAGGACCTCTATCTCATCGGCACGTCCGAGCACAGCATGATC
>JAEEGH010008606.1_pt1 | contig 24037 bp, 21 predicted proteins | sample 9134181 | NCBI WGS metagenome assembly JAEEGH01 (sample SAMN16246544, study PRJNA631951) | gut metagenome | biome: gut microbiome; feature: rumen; material: DP-attached | host: Bos | place: Iran: Karaj | collected 2018-10
GTGACTGCCGACGGAGCAAAAACCGTGATTACGGAGGAAGAGGCAGTTTCTGCCACAGAACGTTACAGAGACAGCTATGCAGCACAGCGCTATACACCGTTTACCGAAGTTACCTGGCTGGAGGTAAACACAGAGCCGGATGTCTGGCAGGGAGAGACAAACTCAGCACAGGGATAAGAAAATATCCCCCCAGGGGGGATATGGTGGCACGAATAGACAGACTACAACTGGCAGAATGAAAAACACAAGAACAGCAGCAATCATCTTTTCGGTGATTGCTGTTGTTGTCATGGCTGTCCTTTTCCAGATAATATTTTATACGGAAGGAAGATTCTGTTGAATGGAGAAAAAAGGAATTGAAATTACCCCGATTGCTCATATCGAAACGGATTTCGGGACGAAATTCGGTATTCCCAGGCAAGCCGGGCTTGTACAGGAACTGAAGGGGCGGGTGATATTCGAGCCGGCATTCCGCAGTGCGGAAGCTGTGCGCGGAATCGAAAACTATTCCCATCTCTGGCTGATCTGGCAGTTTTCAGAGAATCTCCGGGAAGACTGGAGCCCGACGGTGCGGCCACCACGCCTGGGGGGGAACACGCGGGTTGGTGTTTTTGCTACGCGTTCACCTTTCCGGCCAAATGCCCTGGGACTTTCTTGCGTCAGGCTGGAAGCGGTGGAAACCGACAGGCAGCTCGGCCCGGTGCTTGTGGTTTCCGGAGCGGATCTTATGAACGGAACTCCGATTTTCGATGTCAAGCCCTATCTTCCGTATGCAGACTGTATTCCGGAGGCGTCAGAGGGATTTGCGCCAAGACCGGAAGCAAAGCTTGAAGTATTCTTTGAAAAAGGAACAGAAACTGCCGTTCCGGGCGAAAAGCTGGATGCTCTGAAAGCGGTTCTCCGCTGTGATCCGAGACCGCGCTATCAGAATGATCCGCAGCGCATTTACGGGATGGAGTTTGCGGGGCTGGATGTACGCTTCCGGGTAGAGGGGAACAGACTGACCGTTACGGAAATCAGATGAAAGTCGAAAAAGTTCAGTTTAACCGGAAGCTGATTCCGGTGGTGCTTGCGCTTGCCTGGCCAACCATGCTGCAGGAGCTGATGGGAACAGCTGTTCAGTACATTGATACAGCGATGGTCGGCTCAATCGGAACGCATGCCACAGCAGCAGTTGGTTCTACAACGACGATCAACTGGCTGGTCGGCTCAAGCGTATCAGCCGTCGGGGTCGGATTCCTTTCCTATATTGCACAGGCATACGGAGCTAAGGAAAAGGAGCGTGCAGCGAAAGCAGCAGCGCAGGCTGTGACGGTTGTTCTGATAATCGGCAGTGTGCTGACAGCCTTGATACTGTCCGTCAGCAGCAGGGTTCCTGTCTGGATGAAAGTCAGCGAAGATATCAGAAGCCTTGCATCTGTTTACTTTTTTATACTGTATCTGCCTATGCTGCCGCGTACAGCCGGGATTATCTTCGGTATTCTGCTGCGGGCGTCCGGAGATACGAAAACGCCGATGCGTGTCGGCATCGGGATGAATGTCATCAATGTAGTGCTGAATTTCTTGCTGATCTACCATACAAGAACGGTGCTGCTGTTGGGGAAAGCAGTCCGTCTATACGGGGCGGGGCTCGGCGTGCAGGGAGCAGCGATTGCCAGTGCTGTTTCCATTACGGCAGGCAGTGTCTGTATGACTGCGGCACTTTGGAAACATCCGGATCTTTCGCCGAAAGGCAGAAGCATCCGCCCTGACCTGGAGATCCTCAGCCCATGCCTGAAAGTGGCTGTGCCGAATATGCTCCAGCGCTTCTGCACGTCGCTGGGATACGTAGTGTTTGCCTCGATGATCAACTCACTCGGGCAGATGTCTACGGCAGCACACACCATTGCGAACACGGTTGAATCAGCCTTCTATATTCCGGGCTACGGCATGATGACCGCCGCGGCAACGCTCACCGGCAATGCTGTCGGCGCAAAAGACAGCCGAAGAATGAATGAGATGGCAAAAGTGATCATACTGCTGGAAGTCTCCATGATGATTGTTTCGGGAGCCCTGCTGTTCCTGTTTGCGCCTGTAATGGCAGGCTTTTTTTCCAGGGATGAAGGCGTTATCCGCCTGGCTGGAACCGTGCTACGGATGGTGGCACTCTCGGAGCCGTTCTATGGTATTTCGATTGTAACGGAAGGTATGCTGCAGGGAGCGGGACAGACAAAAATGCCCTTTGTATTCAATGTGCTGTGCATGTGGGGCATCCGCATTGCCGGCACATTTCTCTGCATCCGGATGCTGGGGTTCGGGCTCGTGTCGGCATGGGGATGCATGATTGCGAACAACATGCTCCTGTTGGTGCTGTTTCGCCTGTACTTCCGTTTCGGGAAGTGGAGAAAAGAACTGGAATTATAAAAAATTTCAAAAAACTGTTGACAAATCACACAGAATGTACTATTGTATTAAGCACCTAATACAATAGTACAATTTTTTAGGGTTCATATAAAAGGAGGGATGCGGATTGGAGTTCCGATTTAACAATTCCATGCCGATCTGGCAGCAGTTGGCGAATCAGATCACCGAGAGCATTGTGACGGGTGAATATCCGCCCGGAGAGAAATTTCCGTCTGTCCGGGAGCTGGCTTTGCAGGCGGATGTCAATCCCAATACCATGCAGCGGGCATTGGCAAAACTGGAAGAGCAAGGGCTGCTGCTTACTGCGCGGACAGCCGGCAGGACAGTGACGGAAGATCAGAAAATCCTGCAGGAGACGCGCAGACGGATTGCCGAATGGAAAACGGCGGATTATATGGAAGGAATGAAAAAACTCGGCTACAGCCGGGAAGAAGCTGCTGCCTGGGCAGCAGGCTTTGAAAAGGAAGGAGAGACATAATGGGACAGGAACTGGTAACCTGTACGGCTTTAAGCCGCAGCTTTGGAAAGGTCAAAGCACTGGATGAGGTAGATCTTCACCTCGGAAGAGGAAAAATCATAGCACTGGCAGCGCCTAACGGCGCCGGAAAGACGACTCTGATCAAAATTCTGACAGGCCTTCTGCAGCCGACTTCGGGCACTGCGCTGATTGACGGGCAGGCACCGGGCGTCTATACCAAAAAGATCACGGCCTATATGCCGGACAGGCCGGCTTTCCCTGAGTGGATGAAGGTACAGGACAGTATCGATGCTTATCATGATTTTTATGAGGACTTCGACTCTGCCAAAGCGTCAGACATCTGCCGTACACTGCAGCTGGATGGCAACGCGAAGATCAAATCGCTCTCAAAGGGAACCAAGGAGAAATTACAGCTGATGCTCGTTATGAGCAGGAAAGCACAGCTTTATCTGCTGGATGAACCTATTGCCGGCGTGGATCCTGCAGCGAGAGACTTTATTCTGCATACAGTTGTTGCAGATTACAATGAAAACGGAACAGTGCTGATTTCCACACATCTGATTACAGATGTGGAGAAGCTGCTGGATGAGGTGATTTTTCTCCGGGACGGCCGCCTGGTCCTGCACAGAGCAGCAGATGAGATCAGAGAGACGGAAGGTAAAACGGTGGATGAGCTCTTCAGGGAAATGTTCCGTTTTGCCCCGTGGGAAGGAGGAAAAAACAATGACCGGTAAACTGATGAAATATGAACTTCGCGGATGCATGAGGATTTTTCTTCCTCTTTGGGCAGCAGTACTTGTGCTGTCCGTGATCAACGGTTTTACCATTGGCAACCAGGCGAATATCTCAGGCTTCTGGCCAAGGATGATTATGTTTGCACTGCCGATGATTGCACTGTGGATACTGCTGATCGGCATGTTTGCTGTGGCACTGGTAATCATTGTCAGGCGTTTTTATCACGGGCTGCTCGGCGAAGGAGGATATTTTGCCTTCAGCCTGCCGGCAACGACCGCACAGCAGATCTTTGCCCGCCTCTTTACCTCCTGCCTGATGCAGCTCGGCTGTCTCCTCATCGCATTCCTGTCTGCAGTGATCATCTTTTCCATCCAGGCAAATAACCCGATCCTCGGAGAACTGAAAACAGTGCTTAACCTGGCAGTGACAGTACTGAAGAGATATCCCCATATAACACTGCTGATTATTGAGGGAATTATGCTTGTGTTGCTCTTTACGGCTTCGACTATCCTCAGGCTGTATTCAGCAATGGCAATCGGTCATCTGTCCGCATCACACAGGGTTTGGCTTTCCGTTGGGGCTTATCTGGTAATGGGCTGGATAATCAGCTTTGCGATCGGGAAGCTCGGAATCTCCATGATCCAGATGTTTGAGAACACAAATTTCACCGTGGCTGCAGAAACTGCGGCGGAATCGATCAATAACTGTGCGAAAGTTACAGGGTTGGTTATTATTGTGCTTCTGGTTGAGAACGTGATCCTCTGGCTGGTCACGCAGCTCATCCTGAACAAAAAACTGAATATTCTTTAAGTAAAAAACTATGGACGAACAGAGAAACGACGACGTTTTATTTGAAGCGCTGAACAGGGAGAAAAAGAAAAAGAGGAACCGCCGGATACGACGGATTGTGATTATCCTGGCGGTCGTTGCCCTGTTGCTTGCCTATGCCGTTAATACCCTGCAGAAGCGCGTCCGTGAAACGGTGGCAGCTCAGACAGATGCGATAAAAAGTTCGGTTGTAACCATTGGCACTGTCAGCACGACAGTTTCCGGCTCAGGGACGATCCGTGATATGGATACGGAAGAAATCAGCGTGCCTGCCGGGGTGAAAATTACGGAGGTTCTGGTTGAAAGCGGAGATAAAGTTCTCAGTGGTGACGTGCTCGCAACTGTGGAAAATGCAGATGTGCTGAATGCCCTGGCAGATGTGCAGAAGCAGATTGATGCGAAAGACGCCGAGATGGAAAATGCTGCTTCGGAAGCGGTGGATGAAATCCTGAGAGCAAAAGTTTCGGGCAGAATCAAGAAAATCTACGCACAGCCCGGAGACGGCGTGGCTGCCTGTATGGTCAGGAACGGTGCTCTGGCAGTGATCTCCCAGGACGGATATATGGCTCTGGAAATAGAAAACAGCAGCCTGAAAACCGGAGACACTGTCAGTCTCCTCCGTGCTGACGGAAGCAGCCTTACCGGGGAAGTGGACCGCATCTATAGCGGAAAAGCCGTGATTCTGACAGATGACCGGCTCCCTGAAGTGGAAGAGGAATTAACTGTGAAGAACAGTGCCGGAGAAATTCTCGGTCATGCGGCAGTATATATTCACAGCCCTGTCAGAGTGACCGGGTATACCGGAACGGTTGATTATCTGTCAGTAAAGGAAAATGACAACGTGTGGGAGGGTGCCAGTATCTTCCGCCTGAGGGACACCAAAACACCTGCCCGCTATGATTCCATTGTGAAGGAACGGGAGGAACTGGAAAAGACACTGCTGGCTCTTCTGACAATCTACCGGGACGGTGCACTCTGTGCACCGTTTGACGGCACGGTATTAACAGTGGAATATGATGAAGATAACAATATGGCTGCTGCCGCAAAAAGCGTCTCTTCACAGTCCGCTGCCTACCCGGCACAGAGTGGTAATTCTGTTTCTGCAGTTTCAAAGGAAGAGACGAAAGTGCTTACTCTTTTCAGGGATAAGAAAATGTCAGTCGCCATACCTGTGGACGAAACGGATATCCTTGCCCTGCAGCCGGGACAGGAGGCGGTGCTGACTGTGGAAGCCATCGGCAGAGACAGTTACCACGGTTTTATTACAGAACTGGACAGATCCGCAGACAGCAGCGGAGGGGTTACATCCTACACGGCAACGGTGACGTTTGACAAGGCAGAACACATGCTTGCCGGGATGACGGCGGATGTGATAATCAACATCAGCGGCAGGGAAAACGTTCTGATTCTGCCGGCGGAAGCGGTCAACCGTACAAGCGCCAGTGCCTACGTGTTTACAGGCTATGTTGCTGAGACGGGAATGCTGACAGACCCGAAAACCGTCACTGTCGGCTTATCCAATGAAGAGTATACAGAGATCAGAAGCGGGCTCAGTGAAGGGGAAACAGTCTATTACAAAGAAAACAACAGCTTTGACTTTATGATGGGTTACTATGGCGCACGAAGAGGCGGCCGTGGCAGATACGGAGGCTGAGTAATGATTGAATTGCGCGACGTATCCAAGATCTATCAGATCGGCGATGAACGCGTCCATGCACTGGACCATGCGAATCTGCATGTAAAGCCGAAAGAGTTTGTGAGCATTACTGGCCCCTCGGGCTCGGGGAAATCGACTCTTATGAATATCATCGGCTGCCTGGATACGGCGGATGCAGGACGTTATCTGCTGGACGGGATTCCGATTGAGGCATATTCCGAGAATGAGCTTGCTCAGGTACGCAACCGGAAGATCGGCTTTGTTTTTCAGAGCTTTAACCTGATCCCGAAGCTCTCTGCAGAGGAAAATGTGGAGCTACCGCTGATCTATCAGAGAGTAAGAAGAGCGGAGAGAACAGCACGCGTCAGGGAAGCGCTGAAACGCGTCGGGCTTGAAAAGCGGGCAAAGCATCAGCCGTCTGAACTGTCCGGGGGACAGCAGCAGCGTGTGGCAATTGCAAGAGCTCTGGTAACGAGGCCTTCACTGTTGCTGGCAGATGAACCGACCGGCAATCTGGATTCCCATACCAGCCGCGAAATCATGGACATGTTCTGCGAACTGCATGAACAGGGGAATACCATAGTGCTTATTACACATGACAGTGATGTGGCTAAGCAGGCAAAGCGGATTATCCGCATTCTTGACGGTCGCCTGACGGAGGTGACGCTCTGATGTTATCATTAAAAATGGCACTACGATCCATCGGTGCCAATAAAATGCGCGCAGTGCTGACGATGCTTGGTATCATCATCGGGGTGCTGGCGCTTGTTGTGCTTGTAAGCCTTGTCAGCAGTGCAAGCGATTCCATTACCGACTCTGTTTCCAGCCTCGGCAACAGCCTGCTGACCGTTACCGTCAGGGACGATAAGGGCAGCCCGCTTCACCTTGAGGACCTGCAGGCCTGGGTGGACGAACTGAAGGAGATATCCGGCATCTCTCCCGGCACAACCGTTTCCGCGACCGGGAAATACGAACTGAAGAACGGAAGCTTTACGCTTTACGGTGTGACAGGAGATTACTATGAGATCAATGGCCAGAAGCTGACACAGGGGCGCTATCTGAACGGGGCAGATCTCATCAACAACAGCCGAGTTTGTGTGATTGATGAGAGCACCGCAGAGGAGATGATCGGCTTTACTGACTGTGCAGGGCAGCAGCTTTCCCTCAATGGTGTCCGGTATACTGTGGTCGGGGTGATTGAGACGGAAGACAACATCATGTCCATGTTCTATTCCGATATGAAAGCATGGCTTCCCTATACATCCCTGATCCGGCTTTCTGCTTCAACAGGCTCCGCTGTGAAGAGTTTTTATATTGGCCCTGCCGAAGGATATACGGTCAGCCAGGCGGAAGAAGCAGTCAGGACACGGCTTCTGGAACGCTTTCGCGAAGATGAGGATGCGTTTTCCGTTTCTTCGCAGAATGCCATTGAAGAAGCAATGAAGAACGTCAATTCCGTGCTGATGATTCTTCTCGGCGGCATCGCGGCAATCTCCCTGATTGTAGGCGGCATCGGCATCATGAATATTATGCTGGTCACAGTGACAGAGCGCACACGTGAAATCGGTATCCGCAAAGCGATCGGTGCAAGCCGGCATACTATACTGGTTCAGTTTCTGATAGAAGCAGTAGTATTATGTATGTTCGGCTGTCTGCTGGGTATCTTCTTTTCCTGGGCGTTTTTGCAGATTGCCTCGGTAATAGTTGCAGGTACCGATCTCCGCTTTCGGCTCGAGGGCAGTGTTGTACTTTTAAGCGTGATTTTCTGTTTCCTGATCGGGGTTATTTTCGGGCTTTATCCTGCCAATAAGGCGGCAAAAATGAAGCCGATTGATGCTCTGCACTACAACGGGTAGGGAGGCAGAAAAATGAAGAAGAAAAAATGGAAATCTGTGCTTTTGTGGGTGCTGCTGATTTCCCTGACAGCTTTTCTGTTCTTTCTGCCGCAGATCGCCCGCCGCAGCGGAGATGAGAATGCATCAGTACAGTCAACTACAGTTTCCCGGGGTGAAATTGAAACGACTATCGCCGGCGGCGGAGCACTGAAGGCACAGCACACAGAAGAGGTTTGCATTCCGGATGGAGTGGAGATATTGCACTTCATGGTGTCGAACGGAGACCTTGCAGAAAAAGGGCAGCCTCTTGCGGAGATTGACATCAGTACGGCTGTCTCCGCTGCGGCGAAGGTGCAGGACAGTGTTGACCGGCTCAGCACACAGCTGGAAGAGGCAACAGAAACCGGAAAGTATACGCTTCTGGAAAGCACGATTACCGGCAGGGTAAAAGCCCTTTATGCGCAGCCGGGAGATGCAGTGCAGGACACCATTCTGGAACACGGAGCCCTGGCCCTGATTTCTCTCGATGGGCTGATGAAGGCGGAGTTTCCTTCGGAAGCGAAGCTGAAACCACACGAAGAAGTTATTGTAGTTACCTCTGATGGAATCCGCTGGCCGGGAGAAGTGGAAAGTGCCGTGAAAGGGAATATCTGCATCACGGTAACGGATGACGGCCCGCGCCTGGATGACAGGGTGCGCATTGATAATCTGTCGGGAGAAAAACTCGGGGAGGCAGTCCTGGCAGTGCACTGCCCCTGGCGGCTGCTTGCTTCAGGAGGGACGGTATGGGAGATTTATATAGAAAACGAACAGAACGTCTACAACTGGACAGATTTTATGCGTCTGACAGGGACAAACAGCACAGAACTCAGCCGTCTTTCAGATAAGCTGCATCGCTATGAAGAATTGCTGCAGAAGCTCCTGTCAATGGCGGACAGCGGGTATGTAGCGGCACCGTTTTCGGGATATATCTCGGAAATTGAAAAAACGTTCGCCAGGGAAAGCGGTCTGGGCAGCTATTCCGGTTATCTTTCTGCGGCTTCAGAGAGCACGGAGGAGCTCTTTCCTATGGAAGGAAAGACGATCCTGAAAATAACGCCGGCTGATAAAATGACGGTCACAATTCCCGTCGATGAGCGGGATGTGCTCCGTTTTGAAAAGGGTATGTCAGCGGATATTCTGGCGGACGCCCTGCCCGGGCGGGTGTTTTCCGGAACGGTAACGGCAATCTCTGCCAAAGGCAGCAATGAAGGAGGCAGCAGCAAATTTGAGGTAACGCTGGAACTGGACCGTCAGAAGGATATGCTCGATGGTATGAATGCCTCTGTAATCATTCATATCAGCAAAACGGGAGACGTGTTGACGCTGCCCTGCGCAGCCTTGTATGACAGCGGCTCCTCCTGCTATGTCTATACAGCCTATGATGCTGCAAAAGACAGTTTGTCTGCACCGGTGACCGTCACTGTCGGTGCTTCGGACGGAGACCGGTTCGAAGTTATTTCCGGCCTTTCCGAAGGCCAGACAGTGTGGTATACAAAATTCGGATAAACCGCAAAGGCTTTCAGAATCGGGTTCCGGAATACAATTGTTTGATCAGCAGGACAGAGGCCGGAAGCGGCCTCTGTCTTCTTGTGAATGTGACTCTTTGGCAGAAAATGAAACGTCGTCAGCATTGACACGGTCAGCAGAATAAACTATAATAATTCTATCTGCGTAAAGAAGGGAAACATATGAACAGCAGCAATAACAATAACGGGACGCCGGACTTTTTTTCCTGGCTTGTCATCTTTATTTTGTTTGGAAGCGGTGCCTGGCCGATCGCACTCTTCCTTTTGATACGGAAACTTTTTGCCTCGGATGTTCCGAAAGAGCGGAGAAGAGCTGCCCCGTCTCTCTCCAAAGAGTACAGAGACGATCAGCAGGATGAGGAACTGGAAAGGCTTAAAAAGAAGCTGCAGCAAAAGCAGAATACAGAAAAAGCAAAGGAAGCTATCCGCTCTTTTGTAAAATCGCCTAAAGAGAATAATAACAGCTCCGCGATCCTGACGATTGCCGGTGCACTTATTATGGCGGCGGGTGCCTTTTTAGGCTTTTCGGCCGTTGGCGCTACGGGCGACGTTGGTCTGCAAGTCTGGACTGCTCTGGGTACTTTTCTCGGCGGCGGATGCATGTTTGCAAGCGGAATTATGATGAAGCGCTCCATGCAGCGCCAGGCAGCCTATCTGGCCATTATCGGACCTAACGAAGCCATGGAGATATCCACCATTGCAAAAAAGGCAGGCGTCAGTGAAAAGCAGGCAGGAAAAGACCTGCAGAAAATGATCGACAAGGGTATGTTCGGAGAATCGGCCTATATCAATAAAGAACTGGGTTACATTTTTATGAGCAGCCGCGCAGATGAAGAGCTTACAGCGGCGCGGAAGGCCGCTATGGAGAAAACCCGCGAGGCTACGAAACGGGAGGCCGTAAAGCAGAATGCGAGTGCCTATGACCAGATCCTTGCACAGATCCGTGATGTAAATGAGCGCATTCCGGACGAGGCAATGACGGAAAAAATTACAGAGATTGAGCAAATCACCCGGGATATATTCCGGGCAGTTGAACAGGAACCGGAAAAACGCGGGAAAATTGACCGATTTATGAGTTATTTTCTGCCTACAACGCTGAAGCTACTGGAGTCCTATGCCAAGATGGAGAAAAACAGCGTCGGCGGGAAAAACATCAACCAGAGCAAGCATTCCATTGAAGTGGCAATGGATACCATTGTGGAAGGGTTCCGCCACCAGCTGGATGAGCTGTATAAAACGGATGCCGTCTCCATTGAAACAGAGGTTGATGTACTGACGAAAATGATCAACAGGGAAACCACTACTGCCAGGCAGGAATTCGGCCTCGGAGGACAGGCAGTACAGCAGCAGAAGGAAGCAGACTGAGTCAGGAACGCTGACAATACAGAATAATCAGGCAAAAAGCCGAAAAAAATAAAAGCAATACAAGGAGAAGCTATGAAAAAAACGATCTTTGCACCGGGCAGAACAGAGCTGGCAGGAAACCATACCGACCATCAGAAAGGCAGAATTCTTGCTGCCGGAGTTGATCTCGGGCTGACGGCAGTGTATGAAGAAAATGAAGGAAACGTTGTCAATATTCATTCTTTGGGATTTGAGCCTTTTGAAGTCAAGCTGTCACAGCTGACGCCGATGCCGGTGGAGTTCGGCACAAGCAAATCCCTGGTGCGCGGCATGCTCTCCACTTTTAAGGACTGGGGGCTTTCCATCGGTGGCTTTAATGCGGAAATTACCAGCACACTGCCGGCCGGTTCCGGCCTCAGCTCCTCTGCGGCTTTCTCCGTCCTGATCGGCAAAATCCTCAGCGAGCTTTTCAACAACAGCACTGTGGATCCCGTTGTGATTGCCAGGGCAGCTCAGGAAGCTGAAAACAGCTTCTTCGGCAAGCCGTGCGGACTGATGGATCAGCTGGCATGCTCACTCGGCCACTGCGTCTATGTTGATTTCAATACCAATGAAATCCAGCCGATCCATGCCGATTTTTCCGGCATGGGGCTGACACTTTGTCTTACCAATACCGGCGGAAGCCATGCCGGTCTGGATTCCTCCTATGCCAGAATCCCGAGCGATATGGTGTATATCGCCAATCTCTTTGACAAGGGTGTGCTGGCAGATGTGGATCCGGCGGAATTCCGTGCAAAGGGGTGGTCACAGGAAGACCGCCCTGTCCGCCGTGCGATGCACTTTTTCGGGGAGAATGAGCGTGTGCCGAAGATGCGCGATGCACTGATTGCCGGTGACGGTGCAACATATATGAAACTGATGAATGAATCCGGCCGTTCTTCCGAAAACCTGCTCAACAATATTGTCACCAGCGCCTCCGGCGACACAAAGCTGGAAGAAGGGCTTGAACTGAGCAGAAAGCTACTGGACGGGAAAGGCGCATGGCGTGTACACGGCGGAGGATTTGCCGGCTGTGTACAGGCACTGATGCCGACCGAGTACTTTGCTTTCTACAAGGAAGAGATGGAAAAGGAATTTGGCCGCGGTACCTGCTTTGAGATCAGGCTTGCATAAGAGGGAAGACCGGTGGAAAAGGTAAAAGACAGATTCCTGAGATATGTAGCCGTAGATACGCAGTCTGCTGAGGCTGACAGTGTGCCGAGTACGGCAAAACAGTTCAATCTTGCCAGAATGCTGCGCGATGAACTGGAGAAAATGGGGGCAGCTGACGTGCGCCTGGATGAGGAGCATGCCTATGTGTATGCCTTCCTGCCTGCAACGACAGATGAGGTAATTCCGACCCTTGGCTTTATCGCCCATATGGATACCTCGCCTGCTTTATCGGGTAAGAATGTGAAAGCCCGCTGCATTCCGGATTATAACGGAGAGGATATCTGCCTGAATACGGAGAAGGAAATCTTCATGAGAACAGAAGATTTCCCGGCCCTTGCCGGTTATAAAGGGAAAGAACTGATCGTCACAGACGGAACAACCCTTCTTGGGGCGGATGACAAGGCAGGTGTTGCCGAAATCATGTGCATGGCAGAATATCTTCTGGCACATCCGGAAATCCGGCATGGCCGTATAGCCATCGGGTTTACACCCGACGAGGAAGTCGGAAGGGGAGTCGATTTCTTTGATATCCCTGCTTTTGGTGCCGAAAGCGCCTATACAGTAGACGGCGGAGCGCTGGGAGGCATTGAGTACGAAACCTTCAATGCTGCCTCTGCCAGAGTTACAGTCAGAGGAAAGAGCATCCATCCCGGAGACGCAAAAAACAAAATGCTCAATGCCCTGCGTGTAGCAGCCGAACTTGACAGGCTGCTGCCGGAAGCAGAGCGCCCGGAACATACAGAAGGATATGAAGGCTTCTACCATCTCGATGCGCTGAACGGCAGTGTGGAAGAGGCTGTGATGGATTATATTATCCGTGACCATGACAGAGAGAAGTTTGAAGCGAAGAAACAGTTTTTTGCTTCATGCTGTGCCTTCCTGAACGGCAAATACGGAGAAGGCTGCGTCAGTGCTGATATCCGGGACAGCTACTATAACATGAAGGATGTCCTGAAGGATCATATGGAGCTGGTAGAGCGGGCGTGTTCTGCCATGCGTGAAATCGGCGTAGAACCCGTTATCACGCCTGTAAGAGGAGGAACAGACGGCTGCAGGCTTTCCTATGACGGCCTGCCCTGCCCGAACCTGTGCACAGGCGGACATAATTATCACGGGAAGTATGAATATGCGGTGGTCGAATCCATGGAAAAAGTTGTGGAACTGCTGATCACCCTGGCAAAAAGCTGGAATTAATCCAAAGAAATATAAAAAAGAACTCCGGCAGCTAATTGCTGCCGGAGTTGTCTATTTTTTCCAGGAATGTGTGGATCAGGCGGTAAAGTGTTTCAGCTTCGCTCTGTGTCAGGGGCACGCAGGTCCCGACCCGGAAGGGAATATCCTTTGCTGATTCGCGGAGTGCCCAGCCTTTTTCGGTTACTGTAACAGTAACCATCCGCTCATCCTCTTTCGAGCGGCAACGCTTAACCAGTTCTGCTTCCTCCATCTTTTTGAGCAGCGGGGTGACTGTGCCGTTGTCAAGATAGAGCCTGTGGCACAACTCACCAACGCATGCGTTCCCTTTTTCCCAGAGGGCAAGCATGACCAGATACTGTGTATAAGTAAGGCCAAGCGGCTTCAGATAAGGCGTATAGGAATTGACGATTTTTCGTGAAGCCGCATAGAGCGGGAAGCAAAGCTGACTGTCAAGCTGAAGCTGAGGGTAGTCTTCCCTGTCAGTTGAGGAAGATGATGTCAGAGGTTGCTGCTGATCCATGCGGAAATCATCTGTTCGGGTTTGAATCCGACGGACTGTGCCACGAACTCTCCGTTTTTCAGCAGGACTACACACGGGACGGAGCTGACTCTGTATTCCATGGCAAGCTCAGGAGCATCATCCACATCGACGTTGTAGAAATCAGCCTGTCCGGCGAATTTCTCGCTGACTGTCTCCAGCACGGGGGCGAGCATTTTGCACGGGCCGCACCAGGTTGCGGAAAAGTCCACAACGGCTACGGCACTTTTCTTTGCTTCCGCATCAAACTGAGCGGCATTGATCTTTTTAACCATTTTCATTTCTCCTTTTTTGTTTGTCTAAATATTCCACTGCGCTGAGAGCGGCTACATTGCCCTCTCCCGCAGCTTTGATATACTGGTAGGGAAGCCCTGATATATCGCCACAGGCAAATATGCCGGGGATGCTGGTTTCCATTCTGCGGTTTGCCGTGACATGAGGACCGTTCGTTTCAAGCCCGGGAACAAGCTGCCCTGGAGCAACGGCTTCCCTCAGGATGAATACACCATCGACATAATAAACGTTTTCTTTGGTTCTGAGGAGTTTCTTTTCATCCTGCGTTTCTACCGCGGTGACCTTTTCCCTGACAATACAGACGGACTTTGGTAAGGATGATATATTCCCGGAATACATGGGAAAGTAGAAGACTTCACCGCAGACTTCGCTCAGAAAAGCGGCTTCCGCCTCTTCCCGCGGGCTGTAGCCGACAACAGCAACGCTTTTGCCGCGGTAAAGCGGCGCATCGCAGGTTGCACAGTAGCTGACGCCCCGCCCGAGCAATTCCGTTTCTCCGGGCAGCGGCTTGCCCTGAACAACGCCTGTGGCCAGAATAACGGAAGAAGCTTCCAGCATTTCATCTCCGGACTGCAGCGCAAACCAGTCACCCATGGCATAAACCGCGTTGATCCGTTTTTCAGTAATGGTAATTCCCATGCTGTCAAGATGCGCTGTAAACGCTTCTGCCAGAGCCTCACCCGAAACAGCAGGGAAGCCCAGGTAGTTCCGGATTTCATGTGCCTTGCCGAGTTTTTCACTCAGGGCACGGCTGCCGAGGAGGAGAACTTTCTTATTACGGATGGTGGCGGTGATCGCTGCGGAAAGCCCGGCTGGCCCGGTGCCGATAATGGCGATGTCATAACGATCCATCTCAGAGCTGTAACCTTTCTTCAATATCTTTTATCAAATATAATTGTATCATATAAAATTGAATTGTCAAGTGTTTTTTTCTGCTTTGTAAAATTATTCAACTGTAACGCTTTTGGCGAGGTTGCGCGGCTTGTCAACGTCCAGACCTCTTGCCACGCTCATATAGTATCCAAGCAGCTGCAGCGGGATAACTGCGAGACTGCCTATGAAATGCGGATCTGCTTTCGGTACATAGATTGTAAAGTTCACGGAATCCTCAACGCTGTAATTTCCGTAGCTTGTCAGGCCCATAAGATAGGCACCCCGCGCCTTGCATTCAGCCATGTTGCTGACGGTTTTTTCCAGCAGCTCTTTCTGGGTCAGCACGCCGATGACGAGAGTATTGTTTTCCACCAGGCTGATGGTGCCGTGCTTCAGCTCTCCGGCAGCATAGGCTTCCGAATGGATATAGGAAATTTCCTTCATTTTGAGGCTTCCCTCCAGGCTGACGGCATAATCTACGCCTCTGCCGATAAAGAAGATATCTCTGGCGTTGGAGAATTTTGCAGCAAACCACTGGATACGTTCCTTGTCTTCCAAAACTCTGCTGATTTTATCCGGCAGGGCGAGAAGTTCCCGGATGTCATTCTGATATTCCTCCGGAGTTCTTTTTCCTTTTACAAATGACATCTGAACGGAGAGAGCAAAAACCGCAGCAAGCTGTGCACTGTATGCCTTTGTTGTTGCAACGGCAATTTCAGGCCCTGCCAGCGTATACAGAACGTGATCGGCTTCCCGTGCGATAGTTGACCCGACTACATTGACAATTGCCAGCGTCCGGTATCCTTTTTCCTTTGCGGTACGGAGAGCGGCAAGGCTGTCCGCTGTCTCACCTGACTGTGAGATAACGACCACCATGGCGTTGCGTATGGGAGGAAGCTTCCTGTAGCGAAACTCCGAAGCCAGCTCCACACGTACCGGAATTCCGGCCATATCCTCCAGTACATACTGTGCCTCCATGCCGACATGCCATGCCGAGCCGCAGGCTGCGATGATAATCTGTTCTGTGTTCAGCAGTATCTCATCGCTCAGCCCGGAAGCAGACAGGTCAACAGTTCCGTTTCTGATGATGCTGTTGAGCGTATCCCGCACTGCCTGCGGCTGCTCATGGATCTCTTTGATCATAAAATGCTCAAAACCGCCTTTTTCAGCAGCTTCCGCATTCCAGGTGATCTCCGTAGACGGCAGTTCAATCTCATCCCCGTTGAGATCAAAGAAATGAGCTTCTCCGGGGAGTATTCTGGCTGAACAAAGATTTTCAATATAATAGACGCTGCGGGTATACTTCAAAATAGCCGGAACGTCGGATGCCAGGAAGGTTTCTCCGTCGCCTACGCCGATGATCATCGGGGAATCCTTGCGGGCAGCATAGATTTCTCCGGGATAGTCTTTGAACATCAGTGCCAGAGCATAGCTGCCGCGCACACGCACCATCATACGGTTGATCGCGTCGATAGGGCCGATTTTATATTTCTTGTAGTAATAATCCACCAGCTTGACGACAACTTCCGTATCTGTCTGGCTGTAGAACTGGTAGCCGTTGCGGAGAAGCTTCTGTTTCAGCTCTTCAAAGTTTTCAATAATGCCATTGTGTACTCCCACAACGTCCGACTCAACCGGGCCGGAAGCAGAACCGCTGCAGATTCCGCTTACATGAGGATGTGCGTTCACCTGGCTTGGTTCCCCGTGCGTTGCCCAGCGGGTATGGCCGATCCCGCAGCAACCGGGAAGCGCATGACCGTTATCGGTTTTTTCCGCCAGATTACGCAGTTTACCCGTTGATTTGACCACTTCTGCCAGATTACTGCCGTTCCGCACGGCGAGACCCGCAGAGTCATATCCGCGATATTCCAGTTTTGAAAGCCCGTCCAGGAGGACAGGTGCAGCTTCTTTATTGCCTGTATATCCTACTATTCCGCACATAAGCTGGTTCCTTCTTTACAAATATTTTGTATCTGCCGGCGGGAAGTATTCATGTTCCGGCATTCTGTACGGCTGACGGCCGAGGCGCTCTTCCTCGCGGCAGTCCGTCACATAGTTGATAAACTCCTGTATCAGAGCCGACTGATGTTCGTTTCTGTTCCAGACGAGTGCATATTCGATCTGTCTGGGTGAATTGGCGATAATTTTTTTCACCAGGAGTTCGTTTTCCGTATAGGTTGTCATCGGGTAGATGCAGACGCCGACGTTCTGCTCCGCCAGTGCTACGGCATCCATATAGTTGGACAGTTCGCAGATCACATTCGGCTCGGCTCCTATTTCTTCAAACCAGGTTCGTATGGCATCGATGCGGGAATGTCTGCTCGGTATAATCAGTGGCTGGCCGGCAAGTTTCTTTAAAGGAAGGAAGTCGCCTTCCTCCTTTGCAAGAGGGTGGGATTTGGAGAGTATTGCCACCCAGGGCTCTCTGCTGACAGCAAAGCCTTCCAGAAGCTCTGTGTTGTAGGGGGCAGCTACTAGTGCCAGATCTGCAAGCCCGTGCCTCAGCCTTTCCAGAACCTCGTCGCCTCCGCCGTTCCATAAACGGAACACTACCTGAGGAAACTCTGCCCGGAAGCCCGCAATCCACCGCGACAGGAGATAAGGAGCGCGGCCTTCTACAAGGCTGATATTGATGCAGCCGCTCAGCCCCTGCAGAGAGTGCATTTCGAGCTCGGTCTGTTCAGTCAGCTCCAGAATCTGCTGTGCACGCCGATAAAGGAGGCTGCCGGCATCCGTCAGCTTCAGGCGGCGTTTTCCTCTGATGAACAGCTGTACACCGAGTTCTTCTTCAAGACCCTTGATCTGGTTGCTGAGAGGTGGCTGGCTCATGTTGAGCCGCTCCGCTGCCCGGGTGATATTCAGTTCTTCCGCTGTAACTGAAAAATACCGCAAATCGCGTAATTCCATCGTTTTACATTCCTCTCTTTGTTGCTTTACTGTGTTAAATTGTACATCAGAATATCTTGTTCTGTCAAGCATATGAATTTTATGAAAAAGCATAAAACATGACAGAGAATTCTGCGGAGCTCTCTGTCATGTTTCTTTATTCATATTCCACAGTAGCAGGAGGTTTGGATGTGATATCGTACAACACCCGGTTGACACCCTGAACTTCGTTGACTATCCGTACCGATGCCCGGTCAAGCACCGGATAAGGGATCCGTGTCCATTCCGCGGTCATAAAGTCATCCGTGACAACACTGCGGAGAATTACAGCGGAATCGTAAGTGCGGCCATCACCCATGACGCCGACAGAATGCATATCGGAAAGAACAGCAAAATACTGGTCCATTGTATTCTGCAGCCCTGCGTTTTCAATTTCTTCGCGGAAGATTCTGTCTGCTTCCCGAACAATGTTCAGCTTCTTTTCCGTAATTTCGCCCAGGATCCTTATGGAAAGCCCCGGGCCGGGGAAGGGCTGCCGGCTGATAATGCTCTCAGGCAGCCCGAGCTCTCTGCCAAGCTGGCGCACTTCATCTTTGAAAAGCAGGCGGAGCGGTTCCACGATTTCCCGGAAGTCAACACAGGCAGGAAGTCCCCCTACATTGTGATGGCTTTTGATTACGGCAGCTTCTCCCAGGCCGGATTCAATCACGTCCGGATAGATAGTTCCCTGCGCGAGGAAATCCACTTTCCCAATTTCTCTTGCCGCTTCTTCAAAGGTACGGATAAACTCTTCTCCGATTATTTTCCTCTTCTGCTCCGGATCAGTGACACCGGACAGACGGGCGAGGAAGCGCTCCTTTGCATTGATGCGCACAAAACGGAGTTCCTTGCCGGAGAAGGCTTCTTCCACCTGATCACCTTCCTGATAACGCATCAATCCATGGTCGACGAACACACAGGTCAGTCTGTTTCCGACAGCTTCTGACAGAAGTGCTGCTGCAACAGCGGAATCCACCCCGCCGGAGAGTGCAAGGAGGACCTTCCCGTTCCCGATCTGTTCCCGTAGCTGTGCTGTTTTTTCCTTTCTGAAACTGCCCATATTCCAGTTGCCTGTGCAACGGCAGATACTGAACAGAAAATTTCGTATCATTTCGTTTCCATATTCAGTATGCGTGACTTCCGGGTGAAACTGCACACCGTAGAAGCCACGCTCTTCACTGTAGATGCAGGCTGTCGGGCATGCGCTGGAGTAGGCTGCTGCAGAAAAACCATCCGGTACTTCAGAGATAACATCTCCGTGGCTCATCCATGTGACAGTCTTTTCCGGCAGATTAAAAAACAACGGGCAGCGGCTGTCCAGCATGGTCTCTGTTTTGCCGTATTCTCTGGCAAAGCTGCTACCGGCAGGAATGATAATGCTCCCATACTGTTTTGCCAGCACCTGGCAGCCGTAACAGATTCCGAGGATAGGGATACTGAGCCCGAAGATCCCTGTATCCGGGAACGGAGCGTTATCTGCATAAACGCTCGCAGGTCCGCCGGAAAAGATTATGCCGGAAGGGCGGAAGGCTTTGATTTTGTCCAAAGGAGCAGAGAAGGGCATAACTTCGCTGTAGACGCTGCATTCGCGCACGCGGCGTGCAATCAGCCGGCTGTACTGCCCTCCAAAATCCAGTATCAGTATTTTCTGCTCTGAAGAAGATTTCATTGATTATCTGACTGCTCCCACACCGGGTGTTTGAGGACCCATTCGCCCTGACTGTTTTTCTCAAAGATGTCCCTGTTATAAAACCTATCCACTATTGCCCAGAACTCAGATTCCGTATATCCGCAGAATTCACAGAAGTCCCGTACGCAAAGCGGATCCAGTTTGCTGTCATGTTCCTTAACCAGCTGTACAGCCTCTTCCCGGCTGATCAGACCGTAGCGGATAAAACGGGAAGCGTAGTCCGTTGAACTCGTATGCCCGAACTTCGGGTACTTCAGCCATGGATGTACCAGATATGCCCGGCTGTCCACCTGGTCAAAGTCCTCTATGCACATCGTCCGTCTCCATTCGTGCGTCAGATCATGGAGCCCTCTCGTTTTTGCGAACACCGCATTTTTAACACTGTTCCATGGGACAAAGTAAGAGATGTAGATCGGATCCAGTTTATCCATGAGTTCCTTTTCCGGGACTCTCGTCAGGTACAGATCCTGAGCCGTTACTCCAGCGTTTTCTATCAGCTCCTTTTCATCGATGCCGCTGGCAACACCGTTATAAAGCTGCTCTTTTGCGGAATATGTCTCCTTGTAGCCGGCTCCACCATACTCATAACTGATATTCTCTCCGTATACCAGCAGCGGGGTGTTGAACTTTGCCGCCATATAGAGAGGATAGGTATAGATCAGCCTGTCCACATACCAGGTCGGCTGTCCGTACTTTTCAAACATATAGCGCATCAGCTTCTTCTGTGCCCGGATGTCCGGTTTCATGCTGATGATGCTGCAGCCAAATTCCTCCGAGATGTTGCGGATATTGTGCTTTCCGGCCTCTGTCATCGGGAAGTTGTCCTCCACGCTGAAGAGGATCGGATTCATATGCATGACTTCCTTCATCAGATGTACCTGATAATGAGAGTCTTTCCCGCCGGACACTGCGATGGCACAGTCGTATCCGTCACCGTTCATGCCGCGGTATTTGTCACAGATTGCTTCAAACTCCTTCCATCTTTCATCCCAGTCAATACTCTTTCGCTTCTCATATGACTGGCAGGCGGAGCAGATCCCCTCTTCATTGAACCGAATCCCCGGTCTCGTATCCGGCATTACACATCTCTTGCAATATTTCATAACTCCGCTCCTGTTATACATTATAGATATCCGTTTTATAACGATTCATATTCAGTCTGAGAAAATCTATAGTTTCCGCAAGCCCTGATTCAAAACTGTAACGCGGTCTCCAATCCGTTAACTGCCGGATTTTTTGATTGCAACCAAGCAAACGGTTTACTTCGCTCTTTTCAGGACGAAGCCGCTGTTCATCGCATACGATTTTAGCTTCCGGATTGATCTGCTGTATCAGTTCATTTGCCAGGTCACCTATCGAAATTTCCTTTTGCGTTGCAATATTGATTTCCTGGCCGACAGTTTGGTCTGACAAGTAAATCTGATAAAAACCGTTTGCAGTATCTTTAACATAATTAAAGTCTCGTGTAGGCGTTAAGCTTCCCAACCGGATTTCTTTTTTGCCGGAAAGCAGCTGCGTAATAATTGTCGGAATCACAGCTCTTGCCGACTGTCTTGGGCCAAAAGTGTTAAAAGGCCTGACGAGTGTTACCGGAAGATCAAAACTCCGATAGAATGATTCCGCCAGTCTGTCAGCCCCGATTTTCGTCGCAGAATATGGAGACTGCCCCTGAAAAGGATGATTTTCATCAATCGGTACATACTTAGCCGTACCGTAAACTTCAGAAGTGGATGTCACCAGAACTCGGATTCCTCCAAGATCTCTTGCTGCCTGAAGGACATTCAGAGTGCCCTTAACATTTGTATCAACATAAGAATCCGGTGAATGGTAACTGAACGGAATTGCAATCAGCGCTGCAAGATGAAAAACTGCCTCACAGCCTTTCATAGCTTCCCGAACTCCATGCGGGTCCCGGATATCTCCTGCAAAAACTTCAATACTATCTTTAAGTTCTTTCGGGAAAGTATCAATCCATCCCCATGTTCCAAGAGAATTATAATGGACAAATGCTTTTACTTCTATTCCCTCGCGCAGAAGAAGTTCTGTAAGATGACTCCCTATAAATCCTCCCGCGCCGGTTACCAATACTTTACTCATCTTTCAACTCTCTCTTCCTGACAATCTCGCGAAATACCTGTTCCTTCATCCGGATGCTCTCTTTGTTATTAATCCTGTTATCAACGGTTTTCTCCCATTCTTCCACAAAGAACAATGAGCGGAATTTTCTGTTTCTGACTTTTAAGCCTGTCGCTTTATACCAGCTTCTGTAAAGTTTCTTCACAGCCAGTTTCGCGATAACGTGATTTCCGAGAAGATATCCCCATCTTTCTTTCTGATAAAATTGCTGATCTCCAGTTTCTCTCTTTTCCTTATCAATAACATCAGCAATTTTCAAAAAGGCGCACTCTTCATGAAAAGCGTAGTAATACTCAATTAAATCTTTGCTGATGGGGAAAAACGCTGTTGACGATTGATATTCACGGATCTGTCTGTAAAATTCATCATATGTCTCTGCTGCTCTGACGCCCTGATACAGAACGCAGTCAACATCCTCAGGGATTTGACAGGGCCGAAAAACCAGACAGTTTTTCCCTGTAAAATAACTTTCGGCAATTGCGGTGCTGATCCATGTACATGGAATATCCGCCACCTTCAGCCATTGTTTCACTTCATAATCCTGAATGCAACGAAAACTTTCCGGATGTTTTTTCAAGACTTCTTTAACCTGCGGACTACTGAGTTCCACCGGATGAGGTCTGTAGATCACGACATAATCATCATTTTCCATTAGGAACCGGTCAAACCAGGCAAGTGTAGCTCTTTGAGAGTTATCCGTTACAACCGCAAAACGCTCTACATTGTCTTCCGTATGAGTTTCTTTCTGAACTTCATTGATCTTACTGCCTATAAAACAGGCAAAACTGGATATATACAAAATCCACTTTTTATCAGCAGGAAGATGAAATTCTTCAGCTATCTGATCTCTGGTCTTCCAACAACTGTCAAACAGGCTGCGGGTTGTATCCAGTTGAATAGCTCCGGTAATCGGGAGATTCTCAACTGCTACCTGCTTTCTTCTGAGGCGGTCAAATGTATGCCGACCCCAGCAAATATGTGTTATTTCTCTGCTCGTCTCATCAAGACTGTATAATTCATTATCTTCCTCAATTGGAGAAAGCACCTGTTCATACTGAAGATTAACTATATTGCCACTTTTACAGTTGAAACGGTAACGATAGAATTCATAATTAGATTTGATATAGCAGTTTGGAGTTATAAGAATATCTGTCTCTTTCAGGCAGAATTGTTCTGTCTTGTTTAGAACACGAACACGATAACCTCTCTTTTCAAGCTCAGCTTTTAAAAGAAGCGCATTATCCAGTTCACGGTTGGCAACCTCTATTACAATTACTACGTTCTTTTTTTTCAAGGGTTCTCCCTCCGTAACCAGAAAATAAACAGTTTACCGCTTTAATCTCTCCTTCAGAGAAGTTAAAATATTATTCAAGACATGATCTCCGCTTTTCTCCAGCCAGATAAAAGTACAGCCTAAAAACACAACAGCACCGGCAGCAACCTCCAGGAGTATAAGAAGTACTATCGGCAAATAAATTCTGCTAATCAGCAAAACGCTTGCACTCATCAGCACTCCAAATGCTGCACAGGGGAGAAAGGAAAGAATCAGAGCCGAGATATTCAGTTTTCTTCTGACATAGTAAAGCTGAACAAGTAATATTACAAGATATGCCAGGACTGTAGCAACTGCTGCGCCGACAGCACCATATTGCGGAATCAGCAGCAGATTAAACATTATATCTGCTCCTGCTCCACTGAACATGGAAACCAAATTCGCCTTATCCATCTCATGCGGAATAATATACTGATATCTCAGAACGCTGGAAAAACCATTAAAAAACACAACCGGAGCCATCAGCTTTATAAGAACTGCTGATCTTTCGAATCCTTTTCCGAGGTACCATGGTATAAAATCTCCGGCAATCGAAAAAATGCCGAAAGCCATGGCGAGATTCAGTATTGACGTATACTTTACACTTGCATTCAACAGTTGATCATTTCCGTCATTATCCCCTTTAGCCACCAGATTTGAAGCATACGGCAACATAACAGTTACGATAGCCGTTGTCAGGAATGACGGCAATGTTATAATGTTTTCCGCATTCTGATAGAAACCGACCTCAGAGCTTACTGCCCAGTTGCTCAGCATCAGTTTATTAAGATACTGATATACACTTGTAGCCACGATAGGGAGAAAAAGAAGTATATTAGGCTTAAGATGGCGTTTTATTTCCGAAACATCTGGTTTTCGGAAATCTGTATATTGGAAAACAAGAGGAACAATTACCAAAAGAGAAATAATATTTCCTCCGGCAATAATCAGCGTGTATATCCAGAGATCGTTTTCACCTTTCACAAACAGGAAAATACATGCTACCATAAGTAAT
>JAEEGH010008607.1_pt1 | contig 24036 bp, 26 predicted proteins | sample 9134181 | NCBI WGS metagenome assembly JAEEGH01 (sample SAMN16246544, study PRJNA631951) | gut metagenome | biome: gut microbiome; feature: rumen; material: DP-attached | host: Bos | place: Iran: Karaj | collected 2018-10
GAGAAGCTTGATGTTGAGCCCGGAAAAGATATAACATTTGATAATGTTATTGCAGTAAACGATGGAAATGCACTTAAGGTTGCTGGCGATGTTAGTGGTGCTAAGGTTAGCGCAACTGTTGTTGAGCAGGGCCGTGCAAAGAAGGTTATCGTTTACAAGTACAAGAGAAAGACTGGCTATCACAAGAAGAACGGTCACAGACAGCCATTTACTCTTGTAAAGATCGACAAGATCACACTTTGATATTTGATCAATTCGGAATATTATGACGACTATCACAATTACAAAGACATCCAATGATTCCTATAAGAGTATTGAATGTAACGGTCATGCCGGATTTGCAGAATATAACAAGGATATTGTTTGTTCCGCTATTTCAGTCCTTACTATAAATACCATCAACAGTATCGAAGAATTTACTGATGATGATTTTATATTAGAGCAGGATGAGAATAAAGGCATTATCAGAATGATTTTTGAAAATGAACCCTCACATGATGCGGATTTGTTTCTTAAATCCTTTGAGTTAGGCGTAAACAGTATATTCCAGCAGTATGGAAAAAAATTTTTGAACATTAAATTTAGGAGGGAATAAGTCATGATGAATATGAACCTTCAATTTTTTGCTCATAAGAAGGGTGTTGGATCAACAAAGAATGGTAGAGATTCTGAATCCAAGAGACTCGGAGCAAAAAGAGCTGACGGACAATTCGTAAAGGCCGGTAATATTTTATACAGACAGCGTGGAACACACATTCATCCTGGTGTAAATGTAGGCATCGGTAGCGATGATACATTATATGCACTTGTTGATGGTGTTCTTAGATTTGAGCGCAAGGGCAGAGATAAAAAGCAGGCTAGCGTTCATCCTGTAGAGAATAAGTAATTTTTTATGTCAAATCGGGCTTCAAACAATTGCGTTTGAAGCCCTTTTTCAAACTTTAGCAGATGCTAAAAAGGAGTAATATGCCTGTATTCGTAGATAAAGCGAAAATCTTTATACAGAGTGGAAAAGGTGGCGATGGCCATATTTCCTTTAGAAGAGAGAAGTTTGTAAATAACGGTGGTCCAGACGGCGGAGACGGCGGAAAGGGCGGAGACGTTATTTTTAGAGTCGACGAGGGTATCAATACACTTGCCGATTTCCATTATGGTGGTAAATATAAAGCAGAAAACGGTCAGGATGGTAACAAGAGACGTTGCCACGGTAAAAATGGATCTGACCTTATCATAAAGGTTCCAGAAGGAACAGTAATTAAGGAAGCAGCCAGCGGAAAGGTTATTGCTGATATGAGTGGCGATAACAAGGAAGCTGTTATATTAAAAGGCGGTCGTGGCGGTAACGGAAACATGCATTATGCAACATCAACAATGCAAGCTCCTAAGTATGCGCAGCCAGGACAGCCAGCTATAGAGTTAGAGGTACTTCTTGAGCTTAAGGTTATTGCTGATGTAGGACTTGTAGGTTTCCCTAATGTTGGTAAATCAACATTCCTTTCTAAGGTTTCCAATGCCAAACCCAAGATTGCCAATTATCATTTCACAACACTTTCACCTATGCTTGGTGTAGTCGACCTTAATGATGCAAGAGGATTTGTTGTTGCCGATATTCCTGGTCTAATAGAAGGAGCTTCTGATGGAGCAGGGCTTGGCCATGAGTTTCTTCGTCATATAGAGAGAACACGTGTTATGATTCACGTTGTAGATGCTGCTTCAACTGAGGGCAGAGATCCTTTTGAAGATATCGAAGCTATCAACAATGAGCTTAAGAATTACAATGCAGATATTACCAAGAAGCCTCAGGTTATTGCAGCTAACAAGATAGATATGCTTCCTGAAGGCGAGCAGGCTGAAATTATCCAGAAGATCAGAAATAAATATGAGCCTCTAGGAGTTAAGGTGTTTGCTACATCTACCTTAACTGGTCAAGGTATTCAGGAACTGTTATACTATATTAGTAAGGTTCTTTCTGAGATCAATGAAAAGCCTGTTGTATTTGAACAGGAATTCTTCCCAGAGACTATGGCAAGAGCTGCTGATGAAGCATTTACTGTAGAATATGATCCAGAAGAAAAAGAGTACGTTGTAGAAGGTCCTAAGATTGAGAAGATGCTTGGTTATACAAACCTCGAATCTGAAAAAGGATTCGCATTCTTCCAGAAGTTTATGGCTGACAACGGAATTCTTGATGAACTTGAGAAGTTGCACATCCAGGAAGGCGATACAGTTAGCATGTACGGCTTTAGCTTTGAATATTATAGAAACGCTGATACAGTACCTGGAAATTATGAAGAGGATGAAGAAGAATGACATTAACTAGTAAGCAAAGAGCATATTTAAAGAGTCTGGCAGCTGATCTTGAGCCAGTTTTTCAGATTGGTAAATCAAGTGTAAGCCCAGAAATAACAAATGCTATTGCAGAAACCTTTAATACACATGAGCTTGTAAAGGTTACAGTGCTCAAGAATTGTTTAGAAGATGTTAAGGACGTAGCTGTTACTGTTTCTGAACGTACACGTTCAGAGCTGGTACAGGTTATAGGAAGAAAATTTGTATTATACAAACCTTTCAAGGACGATCCTAAGATTGTTTTACCTAAGGCTAGTAAGAAGGCTTGAATATAAGGCTTAAATGAACTGTTAACATGTTTATACCATTAGGAGGCTCAATATGGAATGCAGAAAGATTGGTATACTTGGAGGAACATTTGACCCTATTCATAACGCACACCTTTTATTAGGGGAATCAGCAAGAGAACAATTTGGACTTGATAGAGTTATTTTTAGTCCAAATAATCTTGCACACATGCCACATAGAAAAGAAGTATCTGGCACAGAAGAGAGATACCAGATGGTCAAGATGGCTATTAATGACAATCCTTATTTCACATGTTCAAGGCTTGAGATTGATAAGCCAGAAGGCAGCTATACTATTGATACAATAGAAGATCTTAAGATGATGTATCCTGGTGATGAACTGTATCTCATTCTGGGGGCTGATTCAGTTATTGGTATCGATTCATGGTATAGAGCCAAGGATCTTCTTACATCTTGTATTATTCTTGCTGCAACCAGGCAGGAAGATGACATAGCAGCTCTTGATAAGAAGAGAAGAGAGCTTCAAAACGACTTTGGCGCTGACATAAGACTTCTGACCTTTAACAGGATAGATATTTCTTCTACTGATATCAGAGAACGTATTAGAAAAGGTAGATCTGCAAGATATATGCTACCTGATGAATGTATCGAGTATATTTGCATTAAGGGGTTATATAAATGAGGACTATCGAGATCTCACAAAAGCTCCGTAAAGAGCTTCAGAAGGAACTTAAACCAGATCGTTTCGACCATACATTAGGTGTCGCTTATACAGCTGCAAATATGGCTTTTGTCCATGGGGCAGATGTAGAAAAAGCACTTATAGCCGGAATGCTCCATGACTGCGCTAAATGTCTGACGCATGAGGAGCAGATCAAGATCTGTGAGAAGAATAAGATTGATATAACTGATGTAGAGAGAAGAAATCATTCTCTTTTACATGCCAAGGTTGGCATGTATCTGGCCAGAACTAAGTATGACGTCTATGATACTGAGATTTTAAACGCTATCAGATGGCACACAACTGGTAAAGAAGACATGTCGCTTCTTGAAAAGATCATTTATATAGCTGATTTCATAGAACCTAACAGAAAGCCTTTAGAAGGTATGGATGAGATCAGAAAAGAAGCATTTTCAGACATTGATAAGTGTCTGGCACATATTCTGCATGATTCTGTTCAGTACCTTGACACCATCGGTAAAGAATGTGATGATGCAACAATGGAAGCATACGAGTATTATAAAAAGTTTTATAAATAAGCGAGGTTAGAATGGCAGATTTAAACGTATCTAAGAAAATGGCACTCATGGCTGTTGATGCTCTTGAGGATAGAAAAGGAGAAGACGTAAGAGTTATTGATATCAGTGAGATTTCAACTCTTGCAGATTATTTCATTATAGCTGGCGGTACTAATATCAATCAGGTACAGGCTATGGCAGACAACGTACAGGAAGTTCTTGGCAGAGCTGGCCACATGACCAAAAACGTAGAAGGCTATGAAACTGGTAACTGGATTCTTCTTGATTTTGGCGATATTATCGTTCATGTATTTGATAATGAGAACAGACTTTTCTATGATCTTGAGAGAATCTGGAGAGACGGTAAGACTATTACAAAAGAAGATTTAGCTTAATGATTCAGATATGAATATAGACTTATCTTGATCAGATAATTAAATTGTAAATTAATAAATATTAGAAAAGCCGATATATCAAAAACTGATATATCGGCTTATATTTTTATCGCTATGATAATTTATAAACATATAATATAAATCATCGCTAATAAAATAAATTAAATGATGTATTAATAAAATCTCATAACACCGAAAACCTTACCAAGTATCTGACAGTCATCAACTATAATTGGATCCATATTATCGTTCTCGGGCTGAAGACGAATATGTCCATCTTCCTTATAAAAAGTCTTAACAGTAGCTGAATCATCGATAAGAGCTACAACCTGATCACCATTCTTAGCAGTGTTACACTGCTGAACAAAAATCTGATCCCCATTGTAAATACCAGCGTTGATCATGGAATCTCCCTTAACCTTGAGAATGAATGCATCAGCTCCCTTAGGACACATACTAGCTGGAATAGGAATATATGAATCAATATTCTCTTCAGCAAGAATTGGCATACCAGCTGCAACCTGACCAATTACTGGAATAGAAACGATCTCAGTTCTAACCATATTAAAGCCATCATCGCAGATCTCTATAGCACGTGGCTTGGTAGGGTCACGTCTGATATAACCATTTTTTTCTAAAGTCTCTAAGTGAGAATGAACAGAGGATGTGGACTTAAGATTAACAGCCTTGCAAATATCTCTTACTGCAGGTGGAAATCCTCTCTGAAGAGTCTGTTCCTTGATATAATCAAGAATCTCCTGTTGTTTCTTAGAAATATTACCTTTTTCCATACGTCCCTCCTATATTTAATATACCGAAAATGTATCATTTAACATATTTTTACTCTCTTAGTATAACATTGCATTTCAAAATAAGCAAATATTTGTTCGGAAAATATGTTCGATTTTTGTTGACAACCAAACATTTGTTTTGTATTATTATTTCAGAACAATTGTTCGCAACAAATGTTCGCCTAATAGTTGAATGAATCTGTTGATGTTTGATTTAAGGTATTGATAAGAGGGTATGAAGATGACTAATGCAATGTATGCTGCAGTAAGTTTGTACAATGATCCTAGATTTTTCAGCAAGAGTGAGATTAGAATTAGAGCCAATAAGGCCAGGAGACAGCGCATTTTCAAGCGCCAGATCAGTTTGATCATAATTCTTATAACATTAGCGTTATTCACATTTATTTTTATGGGAGCTTCTATATATACTGACGCGCAGTCTGATACATATGAACCTGAATTCAAATATTATACAACTGTAACTGTACATGCTGGTGATTCATTATGGAGCATAGCTTCAGAGCATTATTCTGAGGATCACTATAACAATTTAAATTGCTATATCACAGAGATTTGCAAACTCAACAGAATGGATACTGATAGCACATTAAATGCAGGAGAGAGCCTTATCATTCCATATTATTCCAAAGAATATAAATGATATTACATCTTTAAATTTACTGTATTTATCTGAAAATACTTCATAATTTAACAGAAAGTTCAATAATTCACCTAAAAAAATACTCCTTGTTGATATATAATAGTATCAGCAAGGAGATTTTAAATGAAACTATCTGCACTTCTTAAATATAATTCCATAGTTATTCAATGCCATGATAATCCTGATGCAGATGCTATCTGTTCAGGATATGTTTTATATAGATACTTTTCTAAGCTCGGTAAAAAAGTACGCTTTATCTATTCAGGCAACTTTAAGATAACAAAGAGTAATCTTGTTTATCTTATTAAAGAACTTAAGATTCCCATTGAATTCGTAAGTAATCTCAAGACTAAGCCAGAGCTACTCTTATTAACAGACTGTCAGTACGGCGAAGGTAACGTTAAGAAATTTCTAGCTAAAGATATAGCTGTAATTGATCATCACCAGGTATATGGCACACTTCCTAAATTGAACGAGGTACGCAGTAACTTGGGAAGCTGTTGTTCTGTTATTTGGAATCTGCTCAAGATAGAAGATGATGATTTCAATATAGATGAGAATATAGCAACAGCACTTTATTATGGCTTATATTCTGATACCAATGCCTTTTCCGAGATGTCACACCCTCTTGATCGAGATATGATCGAGGCTCTTAACTATAATAAGAATCTTATCCTTAAGCTCAAGAATATGAATCTTACTCTTAGAGAGGCCAAGATCGCAGGAGTCGCTATGCTTGGTGTGGAATACCATCCCGATAACAAGTATGCTATTCTCAGAACTGATCCATGTGATCCTAATATTTTAGGTCTAATTGGAGATTTTATTGTTGCTGTCGATGATATAGATGTTTGTCTTGTATATAGTATTCTGTCTTTTGGTGTCAAATTCTCTATCAGAAGCTGTTCCAATGAGACAAGAGCAGATGAACTTGCAACTTTCCTTGCTCAGAAGATAGGTTCAGGAGGAGGACACACAGAAAAAGCTGGTGGAATTCTTAAAAATGAACTGATCATCAAGCAGTATCCGGATTACATTGAAATTGATGATGATTCAGCCAAACACTCAATTTCTAATATTATAAGAGAGCGTATGGCTGACTACTTTGAGAATGCAGAGATCATATATGCCAATGATACAACTCTTGTTTTATCACATATGTCCAAATACGAGCGTTCACCAATAACTCTTGCTTATGTAGAGCCACATGAGTATGTTCCAACTGGCAATATGGCTATCATCAGAACTCTTGCAGGTGATGCTAATATTGAGATCAGGGATAACACTATACTTATTCTGGATTCTAAGGGTAATGTTAAGGCTATTTCAGTTGAGAAGTTTAATTCAAGTTTCAAGAAGACAAGAAGGAAATTTAAGCTTAACAGCGACTATATTCCTACTATCAAGAATGCAGATACTGGTAAGTCTTTTTCACTTCTTCCACTAGCTAAGAGCTGTGAATCTACTAGCGATATCAAGATTTATGCCAAGAAGCTTACTAAGACCACCAAGCTTTTTTCATTCTGGGACAATGATACTTACATGATTGGGCAGAAGGGTGATTACCTTGCTGTCAGCCAGGACGACATACATGATATTTTCATTATAGAAAAGAGCATATTTAAGAAAATCTATAAATCTGTTTAATACAAATAAAAAATCTCAAGAGATACACTATATAAGCGTATTTCTTGAGATTTATTTTTATCAGTTCTGACTAAGGCGGGAGAGGAATTGTTTAGTTCTTTCTTCTCTTGGATTATCAATAAGTTCCTTGGCCGGGCCTTGTTCTAAAATAATACCATTGTCCATGAATACCGCTGTGTCTGCCACATCTCTGGCAAAAGCCATTTCGTGAGTAACAATGATCATTGTAGTATGAAGATTTGCAAGCTCTTTAATAACGCGAAGAACCTCTCCAGTAAGCTCTGGATCAAGAGCAGAAGTAGGTTCATCAAAGCAAAGAATGTCAGGCTTAAGAGCAAGAGCTCTAGCGATAGCAACACGTTGCTGCTGACCACCAGATAATTGATGAGGGTAGTTATCCATTCTATTAGAAAGTCCCATATTATCTAGTATTTCTTTGGCATTTGCTACAATTTCATCTTTGGATCTGCCGTCAGAAGAAAGAAGCGGAGCCAGTGTAACATTTTCAAGAGCTGTGTACTGCGGAAACAGATTAAACTGCTGGAATACTAGTCCGAAATGAAGTCTCTTTTTACGAAGTTCCTCTGGATCAGTTACCGAAATAGCTGCATCAAACAGCATATTACCACGTACACTTATTGTTCCAGCATCTGGAGTTTCAAGGAAATTAAGGCATCTTAAAAGTGTTGTTTTTCCACTTCCTGAGGATCCAATTATAGAAAGTGTCTGTCCTTCGTCCAGGTTAAAGCTTATTCCCTTTAGTATTTCTGTATTATCAAATTTTTTACGTATATCGTTTACTTCTAATATTTGCATTTTGTCCCCAATATCTTTATCTAAAGTAGCTTAATTTCTTTTCAATGTAGCCAAATAACAGCGTTAAAAGACCGCTGAATATGAGATAGAAGGCGCCTGTATAGAAGAGTGGCCAGATAATACCACTACTTTTTATAAATGCCTGTCCATTCCAGATAATCTCGTAAACAGCAATAACTCTTGCCAGCGAAGTATCTTTTACCAGTGTGATTACCTCATTGGATATTGGAGGTACGATGCGTTTAATGACCTGTAAAAGAATGATCTTAAAAAAGATCTGTGATCTTGAAAGGCCTAAAACCTGACCTGCTTCATATTGACCAACAGGAATTGACTGAATCCCTCCGCGGTAGATCTCTGAGAAATAGCAGGCATAGTTAAATACAAAAGCTACTAAAGCTGCTATAAATCTGCCTGTATTATCTGTACCCCATATGTTCATATGAAGAAATATTCCCGGGCCATAATAAATAATGAGGAGCTGTAGCATAAGAGGAGTTCCTCGTACGATCCAGATAATAAATCTTATAGGGCATTTGATAAGCTTTATTTTACTCATCGATCCAAAGGATATGATAAGTCCAAGTGGAAGAGAGAATAAAAGCGTTAATACAAATAATTTAATAGTTCCTAGAAATCCCTCCAGAAGGGATAGTGTTACAGTCAAAAACATGTCAGATAGAAAACTCCTGTGAATTATTGTTTGATAAGCGCATCCTGAACGCCATAGGTCTTGGCAATCTCAAGCATTGTACCATCATTATAGGATGCTGTAAGCTGTTCGTTGATGAACTTAGCAAGGTCAGAACCCTTACGACAGCCGATACCATATTCTTCCTTGGTAAGCTCAACAGTGTGTGTAAGATCAGCATAGCTTGTACCGTCACCGATCATTGCACCAGCCATCAGAAGGTCGATGATACATGCCTGCGAAGTTCCAGCATCTACTTCCATAACAGCATCTGCCTGAGATGTGAGAGAAGTGTAGCTGTAACCATTTTCCTGAGCAGCCTCTTCACCAGCAGAACCAGATTCTACTGCAAAGCTAAGAGCTGAAAGAGATGCAGCGTCATTATAATCAGCTGCAACAGATGAAGGAACAACTACGACCTGAGCGTTGTTAAGATATGGATTTGTGCATTCCATAGCATTTGTAACTTCGCTTGTAAGTGTCATTCCATTCCATACAACATCAATAGATTTGTTCTCAAGCTCGAGAATCTTATTATCCCAGTCAATTTCAACGAACTGAACCTCTACGCCAAGTGCCTTAGCAACCTTGGTTGCCATATCAGCATCAAAGCCGATCCAGTTACCAGCGTCATCCTTGTAATCCATAGGTGCGAAATCAGTGATACCTACTACAAGAGTTCCCTTATTTTTGATATAGTCTACATCGCTTGTAGAAGTAGAGCTTCCGCATGCAACTATACTCATGCCCATAACAACAGTCATAAGGGCAGCTATGATTTTCTTTTTCATAATAAAAATGTCTCCTTTACATTTGATAGTTTAACAAATTAGCCATTTACCACTCTACCATACTAAACTATAAATGTAAATAAGACACTTTTCTCTTGATATTATTTATTTTCTCTTAGGTGTACCATCTTGGCAGCGCGTCTTCTGTTGGCATCATCCTGGGCAGCGTAGTGCTTACGGGTTGTGTTAACATCCTTATGTCCGAGAACATCAGCAACAAGGTAAATATCGCCAGATTCCTGATACAGATTGGTACCAAAGGTGCTGCGAAGCTTATGTGGTGTAATCTTTTTAAGAGTTGTTACATTCTGAGCATATTTTTTAACCAGCTTTTCTACTGCTCGAACAGTGATTCTCTTATTCTGAAGAGAGAGAAATAGCGCATTTTCACTGCCTTCCTCAGGTATAATTCCTTTACGCTGTTCTATGTAGTCAATGAGAGCGTTTCTGACTTCATCAGGGAAGTAAACAACAGTGTTATAGCCACCCTTACGATGAATGCGAAGTCCATTAGTTTCAAAATCTATATCATCGAAATCAATTCCTACGCATTCAGACACTCGAATACCTGTACCAAGTAGAAGAGTTAAAAGAGCTACATCACGTAGTTTAGTTTTCTCATGATATCTAAGCTGAGCCTTAGTAAGCTTTTCTCCAGCTTCAACCTGATCAAGAAGAGTAGCTACTTCGTTGGGCTCAAGACGAACAATTTCATGCTCATGAAGTTTGGGCATATTAACAAGTTCCGCAGTATTCCTGGTCACAAGCTCTGCCTTATAAAAATAGCTGTACATAGAGCGAAGAGCAGACATCTTTCTCTTTTTGCCCTGCTCATTATTTGTTATTTCTTTGTCCTCTTTTTCGTATAAGGATAAGTATTCCAGGTATTCCTCTATATCCTCACGCTCAATCTGATTAAGTACATCAACGCTGTAATCCTTTATGTCTTTTTGGCTAAGAACTGGATTAACATTATGAAGGTACTCAAAGAAGGTACGCAGATCATAAGCGTACCCAAGACGTGTGCGTGCTGAAGTAGTTGGCTCAATCCCTCTAAAATACTGTTTACAGAATCTTGGGAGTGAATCTAGTACTTCGCGCATCCTGAGGATATTTATCTTATCCTGTTCGTTATAATATTTTTCATCATTTTTCGAATAGTTTTGCATATATACAGTATAGCATATTCGTAAAAAGATAATACAAGTTATAGCGTCTGAAATAAGCATAAAGACTATATATAGTCATATTTAATCTGCACAAATTATACCTGTTAATTCTGTAAAATATATAGATTGAAGTAGCTTTGTAAAAAATGATAAAATTTACAAAGTTCTTCATTTTTGTTGGGGTGGTGAATTTCTTTATGAAAAGAATTAATTATAGAAAAAGAGATGGGCAAAGACTGACCATTTCTGAGTATAAAAAGCGTAGAAAATTCGAAATCATCAGTAGGATCACACTTTTTTGTCTATCTTTAATTTTTGTGATCGTTCTGATAGTATCTGCTATAATACATTCCAAAGTAAAATCAAAGGCAGAGGATGAGCCCTCAGATAATATAGATATAATGGAATCCAATGAAGCTTCTTCTGAAGCCTCCGTTATAGAGATCATTGACACTATAGTTGAAGAGCCTGAGGAGTACAGCCCTTATAAAGAGAAATCTGATGACGCCTCATCATTTTTTGATGGGTATACTGTTGAAGTATCAGAGAATACAGACTATATAGCCAGTGAGAATGTTCTTAGTACCTACGCACTTTTAGTTAACCTGGATGACGGAACAGCAGTTGCTTCCAAGGATGGCACGGTTCGTATTAATCCAGCCTCCATGACCAAGATACTGACACTTCTTGTGGCTGCTGAGCATATAACAGATATCAACGATACCTTTGAGATGACTCAGGCTATAGGAGATTTTGTATACAAGCATGATTGTAGTGCTGTAGGGTTTGAAGTAGGCGAAAAGGTAACTATTCAGGACCTTTTATATGGCACAATATTACCTTCTGGTGGTGATGCTGCTATGTGTCTTGCAGAGTATGTTGCAGGATCTCAGGAAGCATTTGTTGATATGATGAATGATAAGCTTTCAGAACTTGGATTATCTAATACGGCGCATTTCACCAACTGCATTGGTATATATGATGAAGATCATTACTGTACTCTTATGGATATGGCTATGATTCTTAAGGCTGCAGAAGAGAATAAACTGTGCCACGAGGTTTTGCAGGAACGTGTATATACGACCTCCTGTACTACCGAGCATCCAGAGGGTATTACTATTTCTAACTGGTTCATCCGTAGAATAGAGGATAAGGATACTCATGGAGAAGTATGTGGCGCTAAAACAGGTTTTGTAGTACAATCAGGATGTTGTGGAGCCAGCTACCAGATTTCCAACGATGGTACTCATTACATCTGTGTTACAGCAGATGCCTGGAGCTCATGGAGATGCATCTATGATCACGTAGCAATCTATGACGCCTACACAAGTTAAATATATAGAAAGAAGAAATAGTTATGCGTATCAAAAAATATAACAAAGCAATTGCGACAATCGCGCTTATTTTAATCTTAGCAATGGTTATTGGCTCAGTAGCCGGATCATTTTTGACAATGTAAAAGAAAAAGCAACTATATTTAACACAAACCATCAACTTTTGTTAACAGAAGTTGGTGGTTTTTTGTTGTTTACGAAAATACAATAATGTTAAAATAGATAGCAAAGGTGGGAGATATATGAATAATATGAGAAAGTCATACTTAGACAATATCAGATGGGTTACTGTGTTCATAGTTGTAATATACCATGTATTTTATATGTACAATGGTGAGGGAATAGCTGGAACTCTTGGAAAGATTACTAACCTTGAAGTTCAGTACTACGACGTATATCAGTACATCGTATATCCTTGGTTTATGATGCTTCTTTTTATAGTGTCGGGTATAAGCTCTAAGTTGTATTTGGATAATCATACTACTAGAGAATTTATTAAGAGCAGGACTAGTAAACTGCTTGTTCCCAGTACTATAGGCCTCTTTGTTTTCCAGTTTATTCAGGGGTATATAAATGCTTCGCTAAGTTCTGCAGGAAGTCTACAGGTTCCGTTTATTGTAAAATACCTGATAGCTGTACTCTCTGGAATAGGAGTGTTGTGGTACATTCAGCTTCTATGGCTATATTCAATGATTCTAGTGCTGATCATTAAACTTGAGAAAGGGCGCTTTTATATTATCTGTCAAAAGACAAATGTAGTCGTTCTCATTCTGATGGCTGGACTGACATATTTCTTTGGTCAGATACTAAATCCTCCAATCCTTGTCTGCTATAGATTTGGATTATATTTCTATGCTTTTATGGCTGGATATTTTGTATTCTCACATGATGAAGTTATTGAAACCCTAAAGAAATGGTTCTTTGTATTTGCACCTGTTTCAATAGTTTTATGTATAGCATTCTGTATCAGATACTTTGGACTTAACTACGCAGATAAGCCTGTTTTCTTAACACCACTTTATCTTTTATTTGCGCATTTTGCATGCCTTGCTATACTTGGAGGCTTTGCCAGATTCTATGACTATGAAACAACCTTCACAAAATGGATGAGTGCTCATAGCTTTGGACTCTACGTATTCCATTATCTTGGAATCTCATCTGTAGCAGTTTTCCTTGCAAAGCCTTGTATTATATCACCTGTAGCAGCTTATATACTTAGTCTGATTGCAGGCTTTGTATTTGGTTATGTATTATATGAGATCATTTCGAGAATCCCATTTTTCAGATGGGCAGTTCTGGGTATCACCAAGAAAAGAAAGGCGTAAAATGTTTAAAGATAATCTTGTTGAACTCCGTAAACTCCATAATATGTCACAGGAAGAACTTGCTGATAAAATAGGTGTTTCAAGGCAGACTCTGTCCAAATATGAAACAGGAGAGTCCCTTCCTGATATAGAAAAATGCATGCTTATTGCTAACACTTTTTCTGTTAGTATAGACGATCTTATTAACTACGATCCAGATACAGATGAAGCACTTGGACTAGCAGTTCCACCAAAAGGAAAGCATATCTTTGGCATGGTCAGGGTAGGAGATAAAGGGCAGATAGTGATCCCAGCAAAAGCCAGGAAAATATTCGATATAAATCCAGGTGATAATTTAATAGTTCTCGGAGATGAATTCCAGGGAATTGCGATTATTAAAGAAAAAGGACTATTGGGTCTTTTGGGAAATGCCAAAAACAAAATGATTTAATATAACGTTCCAATGTGATATTATGAACATATAGAGGCAAGGGAGCTTTTATATAAAGCACCCCTGCCTTTTTTGTTGCCCCAAAATATGACTAGACTTACATAGAAAGGAGCAGTTTATGGCTGCGTTTGACAGAGTATGTTCCGGTATACATAAGATGGATCAGGTTTTTGATAATATTCGTCTTGGAGATAATGTTGTCTGGCGCGTAGATAATCTTGATGAGTTCAAGCTTTTCGTTAAGCCTTATGTACAGCAGGCTATTGCTGATAATAGAAATCTAATATATATAAGATTTGCAGCTCACGAACCTCTACTCGAGGAGCAGCCTGGGCTTAAGATTGTGAGTGTTGAACTAAACCATAGATTTGAAAACTTCACAGTTGAGATTCACGAGATAATCAGAAAAGAAGGACGCGATGCTTTCTATGTTTTTGATTGCCTTTCTGAACTGCAGACTGCCTGGGCAACAGATCTTATGATGGGCAATTTCTTCCAGGTTACCTGTCCATATCTTTTTATTCTTGATACTGTAGCTTTTTTCCCTCTTATAAGAGGGAAGCATTCCTTCCAGGCTATTGCCAAGATAAGAGATACTACACAGCTCTTTTTGGATGTCTATTCAGATAATAAAAATGTGTATGTAAGGCCTGACAAGATATGGAACAGATACTCAGAGACAATGTTCCTTCCGCAGCTATATAATCCTGAAAACGGTGATTTTAAGCCTATCCTCGATGGAGTTATGGCAAGTCATTTCTATCAGGTATTGGGTAAGAGTAGCTCAATGGCTGATACCGACAACATGGATAGTTGGGACAGATTTTTTAACCTTACCAAATTGCAGCATGAAGCTGGTCTCGATGTCACAGAGAACTGCAGCCGTATGTGCAACATCATGATGACTAGAGATGAGCATCTTAGAAAGATGATAAAAGAGCTCTTTTCACCGGAGGATTATCTGGAAGTAAAAGAAAGAATGATAGGCACCGGGATGATAGGCGGAAAAGCCTGCGGGATGCTTCTTGCCAGAAAGATTATCGAACATAGAAGACCGGACATTTATCAGAATATGGAGCCCCATGACTCTTTTTACATTGGATCTGACGTTTTCTATACATTTATAGTAGAAAATCATTTCTGGGATCTCAGAATAAGGCAGAGAACACCAGAGGAATTCTTTACTGTTGCTGATGAGTTTGCGCAGCATCTATTAGATGGCAAGTTTTCAAGAGATATGGAGGAGCAGTTTGTTAAGCTACTTGAATATTACGGGCAGGATCCAATTATTGTTCGCTCCAGTTCAATCCTTGAGGATGGCTTTGAAAATGCTTTTGCAGGCAAATATGAATCAGTATTCTGCTCAAATATAGGCAGTATGGAGCAGAGGGTAGAGGAGCTTGAAAATGCTATAAGGATTGTTTATGCCAGCACCATGAGTAAGTCTGCGCTTGATTATCGTAGCAGGCGCGGCCTTCAGGCAAGGGATGAGCAGATGGCTCTTTTGGTACAAAGAGTATCAGGTTCTTACTACGATGAGTTCTATATGCCGTGTGCAGCTGGAGTTGGTTATTCCTATAGTCCTTACAAATTTATGGAATCTATAGATCAGTCTGCGGGAATGCTGCGTCTTGTAATGGGACTTGGCACCTCAGCTGTTGATCGAACTGAAGGTTCATATCCTAGGCTTGTGAGTCTTGATAAACCCTCAGCAACCACAGCCCGCAATTCTATTGAGAAACATCAGTATTCACAGCGTAAACTTGAACTTATGAATAGAGCAACAAGGAAGCTTGAAAGAGTATCTCTTGATGACATACAGAAATATATGCCTTTTTATCTGAAAAGACTTCTTCTGGAGCATGATACTGACACAGAGAGAATGTTCAGGGATAGAGGAGAAGATAGGGATATTGAGTTCATTTCATGTCTTGGAATTGTCAAAAAAGATACTCTAATGACGCAAATGAAAGATATTCTCAGTACTTTGCAAGAGGAATATCAGCACCCTGTGGACATAGAATTTACGCTGAATTTCTCAGAAAATGGAGATTATGTAATCAATCTTTTACAGTGCAGACCTCTTCAGGTATTTAAGGATAATGAAGAGCTTCATATCCCTGATAATATTGAACCATCAAATATTCTTTTTGAATGTAAGAAATCAGCTATGGGCTTATCCAGAGCAGAAAAACTTGATCTTATCATTTATGTAGATCCGGTTAAATACTATAGTATGCCATATCAGGCCAAGAATCAGGTGGCCATAGCAATAGGCAAGATTAACTGGGAGATGAGAGGAAAGGGTAAACACATTCTTCTCATGGTACCTGGACGAATCGGCACCTCATCACCTGAACTTGGCGTCCCAACAGCATTTTCAGACATCAGTGAATTTGATGCAGTTTGTGAGATTGCTGATTCAAAGGTAGGCTATAATCCTGAGCTTTCCTACGGAAGTCACTTTTTCCAGGATCTTGTTGAATCTGGAATTCTTTATAATGCTATATTTGAAAACGATAAGACCATCTGTTTCAACGTAGATGTCTTAAGCTCTTTTGACAATAAATTTACCCCCGCTGCACATGGGCTAGAGGGGGTAAATAGTATTGTACAAGCTTATGATATCTCAAAGGATAATATATACATTTATCATGATATGAAGAATGAACACACGCTGTGTGCAAGGGTGTAAGTATCAGATTTTGGCAAAAATAGCTGTTTCATCATCAAGTTCACTTGCAATGCGCTGATTTTCATCCATTCTCTTAGTGATGTTATCCATGTCGCCAACAAGAGTCTGTGTACTTTCAGCTGCAGAAGATACTCCCTTAACGCCTTCATCTATAGCGGTTGTAATACTGCTGATAGATTCAGCAATTTCATCGAATGTACTCTTAAAGCCTTCTGTCTTATCGGTAAAATCAGCCATGACAGATTCGATATAATCGGCGTTTTCTCTATATTTAACACCATCTTCTACAAATTTAGAGAATTCTGGCAAGATAGAATCCTTCATATAAGATACCAGATCGTTAGCACTATCAGAAAGATTGTGAACTGCACTTACAACAACTGAATTTATCTTCTGGATATTTCCGGCAGTCTGACGGCTGTTCTCTGCAAGACTTCCAATTTCTCCAGCAACAACAGCAAAACCTTTTCCAGCTTCACCAGCTCTGGCAGCCTCGATAGATGCATTGAGAGACAGGAGATTAGTCTGGCTGGCAATACTCATGATCTCGTCTGTAAGAGAATTTACCTGGTCAACACTTTGGCTATCAGTAATCGCCTGATTAAGAGCAGTCAGGATTTCATCAACCTTGGCATTTGTCTCATCCATATTCGTTCTGGCATTCTGCTCCATGGTGTTAGCATGCTCTTTCATAGACTTAGAATAATCATTTATCTTACGACTCTTTTCAGCCATTTCATCTACTTCAGCTCGAACAGTTTCTGTATTACTGTTAATAGCAGATGCGTTATTAGCAACTTCCTGCATTGTAGCAGACAATTCTTCTGTAAGAGCAGAGAGATCTGAGGCACTACTGTTAGAAGTTTGAACACTGCCAAGAACATCACTTACAACCTTATCCATTGCAGCTGAATTACTTGTGATAGTAGTAAAGATATTCTGCAAAAGCTCAATGAAAGCGTTGATTCCCTGAGTAAGAGTACCAATTTCATCATGTGAACTAACAGTAACTCTTTTGGTCAGATCACCTTCACGTCTATTTATTCCATCTATAATATCTCTAAGTTCTGCTTCTGCATTGATAACAGGTCTTATAACATGTCTTGCCACCATGAATATTGCGATAATAAGAGCTACTATACTTATAATGATAACGATAAATCCTGATACTACAGACATAGTAAAACCTGCATTGAGGAGCTGTCTTTCACTCGCAGCGTTATTTTCAAAAACTGCAATAATATCATTAATATCATTATTTAGCTGTTTAGAACTGTCTGCCACAAGGCCATTGGCTGTTGCATAGGCATCTTTAGTTTTTTGGTTAGCACTTTGAGCTAAAAGAACCATAATAGAGTCTTTAAAACCCTGATAATCACTAACCATCTTTTCATAGCTTGAAGCAGAATCAGAAGTAACATATTTCTGATAATCAGCAATATAATCATCGAGAAGTTTTTCCTGCTCATCAATGTCAGTAATTACTTTCGTCATTGTCTCAAAATCGGTTGCTACGATATGAGAGAGTGCGAGAGTATGAACATTTTTGGTAGTCTGTCCGATCGCATCAAGCTCTGTAATGGCATTCAGATATTCGTCTGCAATAGTTGATGCTGTCGAATTAACTTTTCCCAGATTAGATAGCGCAATAATATTTGAAAATATACAAATTACAAAAAGAAGAAGAACCGGAAACAAAATTTTTGCTCTTATACTTGTCTTTTTCATTGCTTCGACCTCCTACTCATTTATTCTCACTAGAGCCAGAACTTGCTTCTGTTGCAGATTCTTCACTTGATATTTCTTCTGATGATGCATCGGATGCTGCTTCAGTACTTTCTTGTGAGGATGCTTCAGCAGAGGCGTCAGAAGCTGCCTCTTCAGTTGATGATGCTTCGGTTGCAGCTTCAGTTACTGCTTCAGTTACTTCTGCGCCTTCCGCATCTCCGGTAGATTCTTCTCCAGTAATTGCAGTTACCATTTCATTAAGAAGAGCTTGAAGATTTTTTCCAGATGGATTTCCTTCATACATAGCTGTGCCAAAAGTGGTTGCTGCATCCCAATAGGTTCCACCTACACGCTGTAGACTAGAGAAAGGAGCCTGTTCCTGAAGCGCCTTAATGGCTTTAGAGTTACCTACTTCACCAGATGATGAAGCATTAGAATTAGAAGGTCCCTGACCTCTCAACGTAAATCTAAGCGTCTGATTCTGCTCATTTGTCATCCAATCTGCAAATTTGGCTGCCCAAGCAGCATTAGGAGAGTAAGAGTTAACGCCTACAAGCTTATAGCCTGCATAACTTGACATTTGAAGCTCTTGTCCGGCTACATTATATGTAGGAAGCTTGGAAGCAGCATAATCATCACCCCAAGCCTCTTTAATTGCATTTTCGTCCCAAACACCACTTACTCCTGCTACAAACGTACCATCAGCAGCGCCTGCAGGAAAACCGGCATTACTTGTTGCTGCAAAAGCTGGATTTGTACCTATACGCATCATCGCCTCTGCAACATCTACGCCTTTTATATCTGTATAGTTGGCATTCCAATTACAATAAGTTGAAATTCCATCATCATTAAGGCCAATTTCCATATCTGTATTACCAAAGAAAGAGTACATATACCAGCCAGATGTCATTTCCATAAATACCTGCTTGCCACATTTGTTTGCTGCAGCAAGAAGTCCATCCATGGTTTGAACATCCTCATCAGATATATATTTATGGTTATAGAAAAGGAAATACCCATTATCTGCTGTCAGTGGATATGCGTACAAAACGCCATTTACAGAAGCTGCTTCGCTTGAAGCCGCAAGATTTCTTGAGGATATTTCTGAATCGTTTGGAACTTTCTTAAGTACACCTGAAGCCACAAGAGCCATTAACTGATCATCTGCAAAAGTGAATACATCTGGAGCATTCAGTACATCGCCTAAAATATCATCTTTACAATTTGCTTCACTGTGTGGTTCAAATGTAATATTAAAGTTGGCTTGACCAGCATATTCTGCAGTAAAGCTACTAATAATCTGCGAAATCAGATCTGCGTCCTCATCAGCGCCCCATACCATCAGGTTTACATTTCCAGATGGAAGTACATCAGCAGTGTCTTCCTGCGCAGGTTCAGTAGGAGAAGTATTATTATCCTGCCCACAGCCCGTTATAGCAAAAACAACTAAAATTGAAATCATTATCAATGCAAGTATTTTCTTACACATATAAACCTCCTTGTTAACGATTGTAAGAACAGAATAGCACTTGGTACTAGCAAATCAATATTTCGTGTAATTATTTAGCAACATTTAATATATTTTCATTTTTCTTAATTTAAAGTACCTTTTTATTGAATGTTGTTATAATATCTGTATATGAAAAAAGCTTATTTCGGGGGACATCAGGGATATGACATATCGACTTATAGCATTATTCTTTTTGGCTGTTTTCTACATTATCTATTATTCCAAATTACTCATTCAGAAAAAGAAAGGCATAATAACTAATCAGATAGCAAAAGGCCGTGATCATGATAAAACTTACTATATTGAGCGTGTTCTAGGCATTTCAACAATTGCCATAGTTATTGCCGAAATACTCTCAATAGCAGCGGGAACAGCGCAGCTGCCACTTATATGGCGCGTTTTTGGTATGTATTTTGCATTCCTCGGCAATCTTGTGTTCTTGCTAGCTGTCATTACCATGCGAGATAGCTGGAGAGCAGGAGTAGCCAAAGAGGAAAAGAGAGAGCTCGTTAGCGAAGGAATCTACAAATATTCCAGAAATCCTGCATTTCTTGGCTTTGACATGGTTTATATTGGAATTCTCCTTATGTTCTTTAATCCAGTGCTTCTCTTAGTTACTATTTTTGTGATAATTATGCTTCATCTGCAGATTCTTCAGGAAGAAGAGTACTTGTTAAAAGAGCATGGTGAAGATTATAGGAAATATAAAGAAAATACATGTAGATATGCTGGCTACGGAAGACCAACACCAGATAAGATAATCATGTACATTTTCTTTTCTCTTGGCATTTTCGCAGTGCTATATTACTTTACATGCATTTCTTATGGCGGAGGTCCCAAGCTTTCCTGGTCATGGTTATGGATACTTATAGCAGCTTTTTCTTTTATCAGAGTATTTATGCTCAAGAGAAAAATAGATGGTAAAGAGCTTATCAAATTGCCATCTGTTCTGGTATGGATCTATAGAGTGATATTTATCGCTGTATTAAGCTTTTTTATCATTACAGAGGTCCGTATTATCGGAGCCATGACAGCTACACCTGAAAAAAATCTGGACTATATCATTGTCCTTGGTGCAGGCCTCAATGGAACAGAGCCTTCCAATCCATATAAAGTAAGGATTCAAAAAGCAGCAGAATATTTAAAAGAGAATGAGAGAACTATAGTAGTAGCTTCAGGAGGTCAGGGCAGATACGAATCCATCAGTGAATCAGAATGTGCTCGCAGAAAGCTCACAGAGGTATATGGTATATCCAATGACAGAATACTTCTAGAGGATAAATCCTCCGATACAGAAGAGAACCTAAAATTCAGCCTTGAAATAATCAGTGATCCATCAGCACGTGTCGGAATTGTAACAAATGGATTCCATGAACTACGTGCCATGTCTATAGCTAAGGAAGTTGGCTATGAAAATGTATCATCAGTTCCTGCTAAAACCTTGATGCCTGTAGGTATTCACTATACAGTGAGAGAATTCTTTGGAATGGTGGAGTTTTACCTTAAATACATAATTTAAGCTGCAAGCTCCAGCAATCTGACTCTGTATAAAAAGTTTTTGACTATTTCTTCATAGCGATCTGCATCTGCCAGGATGTTACGGGTATGATCTGCGCCTTTAAATATATGCATCTCAGTATAGCCATTAGTCGCACTCTTAAGTTCCATAGTATCATCTACAGGAACAACACAGTCGCTGTCGCCTTGAATAAAGCAAATCGGAACTTTATTTCCGCTAAGGCTGTCCTTTGTAAAAATCTTTTTATAAGAAAATCCAAACATATGCTTAAAAAAGATTGCTGCTGGATCAAAATGAGCCAGTGAAACATGTCCTATCTGCTCAACAAGCTTGCAAATAAGTGAATAAAGTGAATTATAACAGCTATCAGCGATAACAAAAGATATATGAGGATGATACTTGAGAGCAGTAAGAGCAGTTACACCGCCAAGACACTCACCATGAACACCGATTTTGATATCATCGCCAAAACGCTTAACAGTATCATCAATTACACAGAGAAGATCCTTACTTTCCTTGATTCCCCATGTTGATGGAGCCTTTTTATTATCACCATGGCCACGAAGGTCGAAGAGGATACCGTTATAGCCCATTTTTCTGAAAATGTTAAAGTATTTAATTCCACCAATTCTGCAGTAAGTTGATGAATGAACTAAGATAACAAATTTTTTGGAAGGAGCGGCTGATGGGATATAAGTAGTATGAAGTTCATAACCATCAAATGATTTTATTATGTATTCTTCACTTTTCCAATTCTTATAACCATCAAGAAAATGTCTGCGATTTTCTTTCTGATATGCCTTTTTGGGATCGATACATTTAACAAGACCAAGTGATCTTGCAATGAATGCGCATGCTAAAAAGTATAAAACTACAGCGACCATTACATTTACAATTACAAATACCATATAACGTTTATTTCCTTTAAAAAATTTTTTACTTTTTCCCCGACAAAAGATAATAGCACTAAATGAAAAAAATGCAAATAGATATTTAACTATTCGCAAAACACATGTTTAACGAATAGTACATATACAAAAATAAGGCGTAGGAACAAGCTTTTTGCTCCTACGCTTAATCTTTGGAATTATTTAGTTATCTAAGCTTAGCATTTAGTTTCTCGATTGCATCCTCATGTCTCTGGATTGCAAATGTAGCTGATTTAATCTTGAGCTCTGTGTTCATTCGTTTCTTGTGAATCTCGTTGCTCTTAACGTAATAATCGTAAACAGCTTCATCATCAACTTCCAGGAATTTATCAGCAATACATCCTGGCAGAACAAATTTCTTAACAACATCCTTAAATTTTACTTCAATATATTTGCCATCCTGAGTTACAACCTGGCCATCGCCAAATTTCTTGTGTGTAACCTTCATTTTGAGCGCAGATTTATCACCAAGAGCTGTTTCTTCTTTATCAAGATCGCTTAAGGCAGCTGTAAGATCTTCCTGTTCCTTTTTGAGCTCCTCAATCTTATTAGCGTTTTCTTCGAGCATTTCCTTAGTCTTTTTAGTTGGTTTTTTCTTATTATCAGTATTTTTTACTTCGAGTTCTTCTTCGTTATCCATACTAAGGCCCATAAGTTATAGTCTCCTTGTCAAAAAACATAAAGAAATTATCGGCTTATCAATAATATTTTATCGTATTTTTTCTTAAAAAACAAGTTAACTATAGACCCTAAAAGCCGCATAAATAGGCTTTATATACTTAAATATTTATTAAATTTCTGTATATTTGCCAGGTAATAACTCAACTGGCTTTTTGTCGACTTCAATCCATACGCTCATGGCGCTAGGATTATAAGCAAAGGTACCGTCAACAGAAACCTGGATTCGCTTGGAAGCCTCGGTATAATCTACAATATCTATGTTGGTCGCATACCAGATGTCATCATGACCGGCCATTTTAGGAGCAAATTTCTCGATAATATCCCAGTTATTATCCCTGTCAAATTCATAGCTATGTCCCCAAACATAGAACATATACATATACTGAGTCTTATGGAGATTGATAAATTCATCACCAAGTCTGTCAAGATTAGGATCAGCATGACGACAAGTTGGATTCCATCTAAGGAAATCAGAAGGAAGGTCAAAGCTCAGAGTCTGGTTAACTGTTCTGGCATGAACAATTCCGCAGCTCTTGAATACGTCAACAACCTGATCATCAAAAGAACCGTTAGGGTAAGCCATTCCTCTGATGGTCTTCCCCATAATCTTCTCTAGTACTCTTCTATCCTCAAGAACCTGTTGCGCTATCTGCTCCTTGGGACATCTTGCAATAGTAGGATGCGTAAAGGTATGACATGCCACTTCATGTCCCTTATACACTTCAGGATATTCTGACATAGGGATTCTTTCCTGCCATGGTTCGGTAAAAGAATTACCTTCAAGTCCTGCATTCAGATTAAAGGTTCCCTTAAGACCATATTCATTAAAAAGAGCTACAAGTCTTCTGTCAGGAATCTTTCCATCATCATAGCTGAAGGTCAGAACCTTATGTTTGCCTCCTGGGAAGGCTGTATAAATATTTCTAAGCTTTTTATCCATGCGATTATTCCTCTACTTTCTTGGTAAGTGTCTTGGACGCCATCTTTATCTTTTCCTCGTCCAGAATCTGTCCCCATTTATATGGAGTGTTCTGATATACGTAGTAGTTGAGCCAATTTGTATAAAGGTTATTAGCATGAGAACGCCA
>JAEEGH010008608.1_pt1 | contig 24034 bp, 21 predicted proteins | sample 9134181 | NCBI WGS metagenome assembly JAEEGH01 (sample SAMN16246544, study PRJNA631951) | gut metagenome | biome: gut microbiome; feature: rumen; material: DP-attached | host: Bos | place: Iran: Karaj | collected 2018-10
AGAAGCTTTTGAAACGTTGAGACAAGATCTGGAAAAGGAATGTGTAACATAATCTTAGGTTTTATCCGGGGCAAAGATAACAATTATTTATCAAACCATGTTACAAACGATGAAACAAATCTCTCTAAAATTGTAACATTTACGTAAAATACCCGTTTTTCAGGGTTAGAACCCATCTAAAACGATGCTGGCTCGTGGAAAATGTATCCACGAGCCAGCAGAATCGTCAGGTTACAATCGCTCATCATTGTGCCACAAATGGCTTCAGTCCTTCTGCGGCCTCGGCCGCTGTAATCTCCTTGCCTCCGTTGTCAAGATCGATGAGCTTATACCGGTCGTGCCCCATGCCAAGCTCCTTCATGTAGGAGAGCTGGCGCAGGCCATGACGACTGATGATGCGCTCCAGCAGGTCGTGGTGCTCTTCTTCGGTCATGGCAAATACGATGTCGATGCAAGCCTGATCGACAGCCAGGATATCGGTTGACGAGAGGATGCCGACATTTGGCGTTACGACAGGAGCAGCAGCCACGCCCTCGCAGTCGCACGACACGCTCATGTTGCGCATCACGTTGACGTAGGTCACATGGCCGTCGAAGAAATCAATGGTGGCCTTGGTCGATTCGGTCATACGCTCCATGAATTCTTCCTCCTTGATGTCCCACTGGTTGGGCTGTCCGGGGGTTGTGTGGATCATCGCCTTGCCGACTCGGCCGTCTGCGCATCCGATGCCGATGTTCTTGTTCGAGCCGCCAAAACCGCCCTGGGTATGACCTTTGAAGTGCGTCAGGGCGACCAGCGAATTGTAGTTTTTCAGATTTTTACCCACTGACATTTCCTGGAACCACTTGCCACCCTTGACAGGCAGCATGGCAGTGCCCTCTTCGTCCAGGATATCAACGGGGCAGAAGGTCCAGCCGTTCACCTTGAGCGTCTCGCGATGCTTTTCGGTGGTGTAGCGGTCTCCCTCGTAGTAGGTATTGGTCTCCACGATGGTGGCATCCTTCAGGTCCTTGGCCATGAGCGCTTTCACCCATTCGCGGGGCAGGATGTTGGGTCCGTTCTGCTCACCGGTGTGCAGCTTTACGGCCACCTTGCCCTCGATGTTCTGATTCACTTTCTCGTAAGCCGCAATCAGTCCCTCGGCGCTGAGGTTGCGGGTAAAATAAACGACAGCCTCTTCGCCCGTACGTTCGTCATAGTTCACATACCTGCGGCCATCGGTATTGCTCGCAGGATCGTTTTCATTCGCGCCGGGCTGTGCCTTCTTCGAATTGCAGCCGGCCATCATTCCTCCACAAAGGCCGAGCATAAACGCTCTTCTAATCAACTTGTTCATAATTTTTTAATTTTCTATTATTATAGTTCCTATAGCCGCTATAGCTACTATAGTCAATATTGTCAACATAGCCGCTATAGCAAAAGAAATCTCTCATACCAGCAACTCCTGCGGCACACAGTTGGCCATGGCCTCGTAGGCCTTCTCGCTTGGATGCAGATGGTCGCCCGAATCGAAACCAGGAGCGAATGCCACAGGATGCTCCGGATCCCTCACGGCCAACTCGAAATCGATGCAGCCGTCGAAGTCAGGGGCGGTGCGCAGCCATTCGTTGAACTCCCGACGTATCTGGTCGCGGAACTCAGCATAGGTCCTCCAGTTCCAGATGGGCAGCAGTGTCCCGCTCCATACGCGGAGTCCCAGATGGCGCGCGTGTTCGATGTAGAACTTCCGCATGCCCTCGATGAGGTCCTCGGTAGTAGGCATATCGCTCATGGGGCGGAATGGATTGACATCCACACCCACAGGATGGATAATGTCGTTGATGCCATGCTGAATGATTACATCACGCGCACCAGCCACATTCATCTCGATGGGGAAACGTGTCTCGCCCTTCAATCCGTAGGCCTGGTAGGTAATGCAGTTGTATTGACGCAGGATACGCGTTCCGCTCACCGCACGTCGGATGATCGACACATCATGCAGGCCGTTGTTCCAAGCTCGGTTGGCCAAGTGGTCGGGCCAGCTCTGCGCCGTAATGGAATCGCCGTAGCACACCAGGGCATGGTTCTTCTCTTCGGTCAAGATGTCGATGGTATTGAGGAAATAGAACCAGTTGGTGTTGCGTGTCAGGTCGAGAGGCAGCACCTTGGCATCCGCATAGTCGCCATACGAGAACTTTCCCTTCGACAAAGGGCCGGTCACCAGCGTACCCGCATTCATCTGGGTATATTCGCCCAGATACAAGCTCACCTCGATGGTGTCGCCCGCATTGATGTCGAAGGCTATCTCGTCGCTCTCCACCTCCTTGCCCGGCGCGATGCGCACACGACGATCCCCGCCGAAGGTGACGGCCACAGGACGATAATGCTCCACCACTTTCGCGACGCGTACCTTGGTGAGCGTCACCTCCTCCCTGCCCGTAAGGTTCGAGAAGCGGAACCGCAGCTTGCTGCCGCTGAAGCACATTCGAATGGGATACCTCAGCGTGATATCCCGTGCATACACCGACATCTTGCGGTCAGAAATCGACGTGGCGTTGCCCCAGCATGCCACCCATTTGGTATATTTGTTTTCCTGTTCCTCCATAGATTCTATTTTTCGGTGCAAAGTTAACACAAATCTTCCCAATCTCCAAGAATCTGCCCCATTTTTTTCATTTTCCCGCTCATTTTTCTCATTCTGCATCGACAACGTTGTCAAAATCATCAGCTAATCCACAAAACTGATTATCTTTGCACCGCAAATGCAAGTCAAATGGCCGTTTTTCTGCATTTCGAGGCCATTCCTGCATTTTCAAGGTTGATTTTTCCAAAAAAAGCGTCGAAAATGTCCAAGATATCGCAAAAAATCCTATATTTGCACCGATAACAGGCAAAAACACTGAAGAGTCTATGCCAAAAACAGAACAATTATGAAGATACCTACATTTCCCGTGATTCGATTGCTCGCCCTCACGATGCTCCTGTCCTGTGTCTCTTCCCTTTGGGCACAAAGGGAACGCAACTACATCTACATCCTGGATTGTTCGAGATCTATGGTGACAGAGTACCACATCTGGGACCCGACGCTCGACTATCTGGAGAAGGACATTGCCCGTCTGTCCGACCAGACGATGGTGACTATCGTCCCCTTCCAGGGCACCGTTTACGACAAGTCCGTGATCCACGAGCTCAAGAAGGAGTTCGACTGGGCGAAGTTCAAGAAGGAGGTGTATAAGTACCCCGAGACGCTTACTGGCACCAACATCTGCCAGGCCTGGGACCGTGCCCTCAACTACATCGACCCCAACAAGGACAACTACATCTACCTTCTGACCGATGGCAAGGACAACAAGAACCCCAGTCCCGACGGCACTGAGAATGTCTGCAAGCGCATCCGCCAATGGTGCGAACGTGCAGGCAATTCGCAAGGCTACTACGTGGCCCTTTCGGACGAAGCCATCGACGACCGCATCCGTTCGGCTGTCGAACAATGTCCCAGATTCAAGGCCGTCAATGGCATCCAGAACCCGTTCGGAAGCTTCGGAAAGACCGAAATGAACTACAATACGCTCGACCCGCGCGATGCTGTCCTTCCCTTCTCGGCTGAAGGGACATTCAAGGCTGTAGCCCATTCCTCCGACCCGTCGATTGATGCAATTCTTGTCGGTGGGGAAATCCGGAATGGCCGAGCCACCTTCCATTTCACTCCCAAGTCCGACATTGCCCAAATGCCCGAAACCTTCACCGTGCCCATCCGGGTGACCAGCGAGCAGATTGACATCCTCAATCCCGAGCTTACCCTGTCTGTCAAAAATATTCCCGAGCGTTCGCTACAACTTCCCACCGAAGAAATTGACTTCGGCAAGGCAGACTGGTACGACAGCTTCTGGTGGAGTGACGCCAAGGCACAGGACACCCTTACAATCGATCTCAATCCAAAGTTCAACGAATCGGCCAGCAAGATGGGAGCCCACGTTCGGTTGCAGTTCTCCGAAACCACAACAGACAAGGACAAGCCTTTGGGTCAGCAATGCCAGCTGCTCTTCAATGGTGAGCCATCCGACGGCAACCTCGACATCGATCCGGGCAAGCCAGCCATCTTGAGCATCATTCCCAACACCGACAGTCGCGAAGGCAAGCATTATTATCAGATTGCCGCCCTCGGCGACTCACGTCGCAACCTTGAGAACATCAACGGCGAAACAGTTTCGGACTACCTGCTCACCCTACGCTCGAGCTATGACATCGACATGAATCCGCTCAAGTGGGCCGTCATCCTCATCGCCATCATCCTTCTGTCGCTCCTCATCCTCTGGTTCCTCATCCTACGTCCGCTGATCTATCCAACCATCCGACTCAGCAGCATCCAGATGGAGTGCCAGCCCATCTACAAGACGCCGCGCATCAAGGGCTGTCGCCGTGTGGTATTCACCAATCGACGCCAGCAGCAGGGATTGTTAAGCCGCATCTTCACAGGCGAGGTGAAGTACATCACCGAAGAATTCTGGGACAAGGAATGGTCGCTCGTCCCTGGCTCCAAGAAGACACGTGTCCGTGCACTCGGCACTTCTGGCTACACGATGAATCCCCCCGGCAACACCATCGAGGCTCTGACGCCCATCGAGATGAAGAGTCTTGCCACAGGCAAAAAGATCAAGATTACCCTCAAGAAATAAACCTTCGTTTCGCTATTTGCCGAACGACATATTTGCAAACGACACATTAAAATATAATATATACAATCACAATCAGACATACTATGGCAACTAAAATCAAACGCAGCCTTTACATTGGCTTAGGAGGAACCGGCATGAATGCATTGCTCAATGCCAAGAAACTGTTTATCGAAACCTACGGCGAACTGCCACCCATGATCGGCTTCCTGGGTGTCGATACCGACGGTGGAGCATTCACGAAAGAAATCGATTCGAAGATGGGCAAGGTACGCCTGGAACCCTACGAGCAGGTTTCCCTGCAGGTTCAGGATCCACGTTCGTTCTACGAAGTGAACCGCAACCATTTCAGCTGGCTTTCCGAAAAGAACATCTTTGCACTCCAGTCCATGATGCTCGGTGCCGGACAAGTGCGTTCCAATGGACGTTTTGCCATCGCTTACAACTACCAGAAGATGCAGACACAGGTCAAGAACGTCCTCGACCGCATCGCCGATGCACAAATCTCCAACAATCCGCGCTACGAGCTCGCAGCCAGCAATGTCGAGATACACATGATCTTCTCGGTATGCGGCGGCACAGGCTGCGGCACGTTCATCGATGCTGCCTATATGTTGCGCGGCCTGGCACCTAACCGCAAGCTGACAGGTTATGCCGTATTGCCCGACGTCTTCGAGAGCATGGGCAACGGCAATGCCTCCATGGCTCGCGTAAAGCCCAATGCCTACGGTGCCATCCTCGACCTCGACTGGCTCATGCACCTCCAGATGGACAGCAAGCCCGTGACGTTCGACTACATCTCGATGCCCGTACTCGAGACCAACCAGAACCCCTTCGATACCGTCTATTTCATCGACAACCGCAACTCCAATGGCGACATCTACAACCACGTCGATCAGCTCACCGACATGATTAGCCTCGCGCTGGTCACCTCGGCAGGCGAACTGTCGAGCGCTTCGGCATCTGTCAGCGACAATGTGCAGAAGATGATAGCTGCCGGCACAATGGACGTAGAAGGCAAGCGTGCCTGGTGTGCCGGCATGGGCGTCTGCGAGATTCTGTTCAAGGGGTCCGAACTCCGTTCACTCTACTCCTACAAGGCCGTCAAGCGCCTCATCGAACGTCTGTTCAACTCGTGTGCCGACAGCGATTCAATCGTCAATGGCTGGATTGATTCCGACACGGTCAAGATTCGCGAGAATGGCGGTAACGAACACGACGACGTGATTGACTTCCTGCTCGACATCAACCCGCCCTTCCAGCTCTCCGAGATTGACAACAAGGACAACGCCGACCCCGAAGTGCAGGACTATCTCAATGGCTCGGGCATGAAGGGACAGGAGCTCATCGACGGCAAGCTCCGCCAGCTCAAGGACCGCGTCTTCGAGGAACTCCGCAAGCTCCTGGTCAAGACCATCAACCAGGAGTGTGGCATCGGTGCAGCCGAAGCCGTGGTGCTCGGCATCCAGTCGCAGGTCAACATCTTCTTCGAGGAGATGAACAAGGAATACACGGAACTCAACGACCAGCAGCCTGCGCTCAAGTCGGCCCTCGATAACGCTATCCAGGACCTCAAGGACTACAGCGCCAAGTTCTTCAAGACCAAGTCCCGCCAGCAGGAATATGCCGACGACGTCCTGAGCTGTACGGCCAACCTCGCCCGCAACAAGCGCGACCTTCTGCGCCATTCGTTCGCCATCTCGTTCTTCACCAGCCTCCAGAACGAACTGGTTGATCAGTACACCAAGATCCAGAACATCAAGCGCCTGCTTTCCAACGTCAGCGACGAATGCACCAACGCCATCTCGCGCATCGTCAATCAGGTCAACCGCGAGACACAGATCTTCCAGATCGACCTCGCCAAGGAATTTGTAGCCGACGTGACAGTCTCCGACAACGATCTGCTCATCACCGACCTGCTCAAGGAGTTCGAGGGCGACAAGCTCTATGGCCTCGACACCATGCGCAGCGAAGACGTGCTCCACAAGCTCACCGACTTTGCTTCCCGCCTCAAGGCTGCTTCCGTCTGGGAAGGCATGACCATTGACAACGTGCTCGACAAGATGAGCCCCGAGAGCTTCGAATACGTCGTGCGCACGGCCATCAACAAGTCCAAGCCGCTCATCCAGTACGACGACCGCGGACACCGCCCGATGGTGGCTCCTACCGACTCCTACTACATCGGCGTGCCCGACAAGCTCAACTCGCGTCTCTTCAAGGACAACTACTTCAAGAAGAAGATCGAGAATCCCGTTGCCACCGTCGATTTTGCTAACCTCGGCACCAACGACCGCGTGATCATCTATCGTCAGTTCGGCGTATTCCCCGCCTTCCACATCGCCACGTTGCAGAGCTACAAGCCGAAATACGACCGTTCGACCGTCAGTTGCCACCTCGACCAGAACTTCCTCAACCGCATGCTGCGCGAAGACTACCGCATCGAACCTACCCCGAAGGTCGATGATTCGCTGGGTCTCTGGATCCAGGGCCTCATCTTCGGCCTCATCAAGAATGAGGATGGCCATTACCAGTACCAGAACACCGAGGAGGGTGACCCGCTCTTCGACTATTGGGTGGAACTCAGCGAGTACCGCGACGAGGCCTTCCAGGAGTTCAAGCGCCATATCGAAACCGTACACGACGAATACGAGGCCGTCATCGATGGAATCGGCAAGAAGAACGGCAGCGAATACATGGACAAGCTCCTGCAGGATGTTAAGGAGAACTACTACGAAAAGTATTCCCAGATCAACCTGGACAAGAAGCAGATTACGGCCAAGGGCTTTGAAACCATCCGCCAGTTAATCACCGAAGAAATCAGTTTTGTCAAAAAGGAACTCTGATGAACAGCAAAATGCGACATACGGCACATCTGCTTGTCGGAAGGGAGCTCACCGAGGCGGCTCCCTTCCTGAAGCAGTACACCCTGATGTACGGTGCCGGTGACGCCTGCGACTACTTGCAGATCTTCTCGTGCGACAAGGACAGCGAGGGAGGCTTCCGGATTCAGGACTATGTCCAGAAGCCCATCCAGGAGGAGACCACCTTCTCCTCGGGCATCAGCTACCGCTACCACGTGGAGTCCGGCCAAAGCCAGACGCTTGCCAACGCCGCACAGCTGCAACGATACTTCGTCGAACTCTTCAATCGCACCGTCACCATCGACAACCCAGGCGAGACCGGAAAGCTCAACCTCTGCCTCTACCTGCCGCTCTATGACGAGAGCTGCTGGAGCATGGCTCTTCAGCTCATCGCTGCCATCCGCAAGTCGGGCAAACCCTATCTTATCGACGTGATGGGGCTGCCTGGCGTTCTGGCTCCGCTCCTCGTCACCGACGAGGCTGCCAAGGCTCAGATTCCCGACCAGATGGAGCACTACAATGACATCTGTCGCAAGGTGGCACGCGAAGTCATCGCCCATGCCGAGGTTCATCGCCTGCTGCTCTTCGAGGACTCCAATACGCAGGGACTCGCCCTTAACCTCGACCGCGAGGGACTATTGCGCATCTTAGGAGAGTTTGCCCTGCTTGCCGTCGAACATTATCCGGCCATCTTTCCCGCCAATCAGTTCGGGCAGGAGATTGATGTGACCACCTTCGGCATCTCGATGCTCGCCTTCGACAAGATCTATTTTGTCGATTACCTGCTCCACAATGCCTATCTCGAGATTCTGGGCCGCGAACGTGTCGATGAAACGAAGGTCAACGTCAACGAAGCCTCCGACACGGCCCTGCGTCTGCTCAGCCGGCATATAGGGCTCTACAAGGAATTCGAGCTCGACCGCGTGGATCCCAAGATTGCCGAGGCCAATGCACGTGGTGCCCTTTCGCTCAGCGAGACACAGCAACTCGAAAAGGAACTTCAGCAACGCATCGATGCGGCCATCATCGACATGCAGTCGTTCATCGGCGACGAGCGCCTTTCCCTCCCCCACAAGCAGGCCATCATGGCACAGCTGCTCGGCGAGGACGATGCCCTTCTGCAAGGTATCCAGTACCACAAGGAGCAACCCACCCTCGACGATTGCGATGCCGAGACCATCAATCTCTTCATCGCCGAGGACAACAAGCAGGTCCGCATCGAGGAAGCCACAGCCGACCAGCCTCGTCGCGTGCATCGCGGCGTGCTGACCACCCCGACCGACAGCAACGAGCACGTCTATCTCCCCCTCGACGAGATGAAGTTGCTTCGTGCTCAAATTCGCCAGCGCACCGCCTTCATCCGCAAGAAACAAGAGGAGCTCGACCAGATCAAGGTGCAGGTCAAGACTGTCGAGGACTCGCAGAAGCGACTCTCCGACGGGGGATTCAACTTCGAAGGGCAGATCTTCCGCCTCATGCCAACCGACAACGAGGTGCATCTCTTCGAGGAGACGTATGTCCACAAGCAGACCAACGAGCGAAGCGTCGATCTGCGTTCCGACTTCACCACGCCCAAGAACCAGGGAGAACTGGGCACCTGCACAGCTTTCGCCATGGTTTCCATCTTCGAATACATCATGAAGAAGGCCAACCCCTCCAACCCTGACCTCAGCGAGATGTTTGTCTTCTACAATGCTGTCAAGAAAAAGAGCTTGAATTGGGAGGAGAAGCTCAAGGAAGGTACTTCCTTCTTCGATGCATTCAGCGCCATGTCGTCCCTGGGTGTCTGCACCGAGGACCTGTGCCCCTACGGCAAGAATCTGATCGAACCCTCTCCCGAGGCTTACGAGGATGGCAAGTCTCGTCTGGTCAAGACGGTCAAGAACGTAAATGTCTCCCACGAGGATTTCACTTCGGCCATATCCGAAGGCTACCCCATCGCCATTTCGCTCCGCATCTTCGACTCGTTCCAGGCCGATGGAAACGGATTCATCTACCGTCCCACCGACGAACAGATCAAGAACCACGACGACGGCAACCACGCCATGGTAATCTGCGGATTCAGCGAAGACGAAAAGGTCTATATCGTGCGCAACTCGTGGGGCACGAGCTTTGGCGACAAGGGCTACTGCTACATCCCCTTCTCCTATATCGACGATCCTGCGCTTTGCAATCAGGCCTGCATCATCACCGACGTGGATGTAACCGAGCAGGTCAAGGTGTCGGGCATCGACAAGCGGAAGACCGTATCGTTCAACCTGACCGACGACAACATCCGCTCGTCTATTCTCCACATCCTCATCGATTCGGAGAACCGACTGCTTATGCAGGATAATGCTCGCTACACCTCGCTCCGCTTCTCCTACGAGCAGTTGCTCCAGACCCTCTCCAATCCGTCGAAGCGCGACCTGATCTTCCAGCAGTCCGTCGCTCGGCTCGAAAGCGAAATAGCCACACAGAAGGAAGCCTATCAGACCTTTGTTTCCGAAACTCGCCCCAATGAGTTGAAGGAGTTCAAGCGCGTCCGTCGCAAATGGCTCTTCTGGGGAGCCTTCGCCATCCTGATCTTCCTGCTCGACGTTTGGCTCATGTTCTACCTCAATTGGACCAAGGCTGCAACCATCACCTCGGTCATCACCGGCATACTCATCCTCCTCTACATCCTGGGAGTCTGGTATGGGCAGCATCTGCTGAACAAGCTCAAGGAGGAACTCGACGATAAAGCCGCAGCCATCAAGTCCAGGATTGCTCATGCCGAGCAGGAAAAAGCCGAGAAGCACCTGCGCCTGCATCTGGCCGGCATGGTCGTATCGAGTCTCACGGATATCAAGATCAAGCTCATCAACAAGTATCACGCGCTCGCCGATTACGTCTCCGACCTCGGCAAGTGGAGCCAGGAGGAACAACAGACGCTCAAGCAGATGACCGTTCCTTCGCGCACGCCCTGCATCCAGTTGCTCAACAATGCCGTGCTCGATGCCTATTTCGACAAGCACAAGCTGGACATTACAGGCGGCCTCCACCTCTACGACCTCGTCGATAACTACAAGATGTCGCAAGACGACATCCTGAAGTTCAAGATACAAATACGCGACAAGGTCATCGACCAACTGCGCAACGAATACCGCGACTTCTCGCTGGTCGAATACCTCACCGACAAGACGCATTATCCGTATCTCAGCGATAAAGCCAGCGACATTGCCAAGCTCATGCCCCTGCTCGACAAGCGAAGCGACTGCTTCCTGCACATTGTCCAGACGGGAGTAACCCTCGATGAAACGCTGGAGAAGTCGGTCTTCATTCACACGGATTCACAGGCCGACCGAAATGTATGGCGCGAAACTTATCAGCGCTACTTCAACACCCGTCCTGCCGATCTGGACCTCGACTCCCGCTATAAGCTCATCGAGCTGCAGATCCAGAACCTCAAGCTCGACCAGGTCGCCATCCTCAACTGACATTGTCCCTGTGCGGCTAACACAGTTATCCCGAATTATCGGATTTCAGAAGTATTCTTCATTCGATAATTCGGGATTTTAATATACCCACAATTCTTAAATTCGCAAATTCGTGATAAAAGTCCCCCTATGCAGGGGGATTTAGAGGGTCTTTTAGAAGAACTTGACCACCTCGTCGAGCGGACGGTGCTCGGGCTGGTTGGGTTCCTGGTCACGATAGCCGAGCGAGATGACGGCCATCACGGTCTCTTCCGAAGGGATATTGAAGATTGTGCGCAGCGCCTCGCTGTCGCGCATACCCATGATGAGGGTGTCGAAGCCCATGGCGCGGGCCTTGAGGATGAGGTAGCAGTTGCTCAAGCCATTGTCGTAGGCACCCCAGCCGTCGCCAATCTCGTTGGTGGCCTCTCCACGGAAGAAGCCCGACTTGCCGCGCTCGAAGGTCGAGACGATGAGCACAGGCGCACCAGCCACACGTTCCTTGTTCCCATAGATGGCATTCTGAACAGCTTCCAGCTTCTCTGGGCTGATGGCTACATAATACTTCGTAGGCTGCTGGTTGGCCCAGGAGGGAGCCTCCTGCACGGCGGCAAGAAGTTCGCGCACCTCCTCCTTGCTGATGGTCTTGGTGGCATCATAACTGCGGATGCTTCTGCGTGTCATCAGCACCTCATCGAAGTTCGGGCTGTCCGAAACGACAGGCGCCGCCTGTTTCTCACAACATGCTGTCAAGCCAAGCAGCATCACTACAGCACTAATCAATAGACTCTTTTTCATCTTGAATTGTATTAAATAAGAAAATATAATTGTTAATTATTAATTATTAATTGTTATTTGATTATTGTTAATTGTTATTTGTTAATTATTAATTGTTAATTGACCACCCTTACCACGACCCGCCGATAACTCGTCAGCGCAGGTTTTCCCTTGTCGGTCACCATAAGAATGAAGTGTAGCGTCTCGGTCTTCTCGACTTTGGGTGCCTGCACTTTCACGTGGCAGGTATTGGGTGAACCAAGAATGGCAACAGGTTGTTTCCAGCTGCTTGCTTCGGGATAGTTGAACCAAAGGTAACTCAAGTTGTCGCCATCGGGGTCACTCGAACCCGTAGCATCGAGCATGAACACCTCTCCACTCTTCACCGTCAGATCTGCTATCTCTCGCGGTTCGCGATTGTCAATGCCATAGCCGGGCACTTCGGTCATCATTCGAACCACAGCCACAGGGGCGTGATTGGCTTCCGAATAATCTTTGGTACACCAGTCCATTCGTGCGGCAAAATCGTTCTGCACCTCGCTGCGCCAACGCCATACGGTGGCTTGTGCAGTACAATAGGTGACGCTGTCGCTTCTCACGGCACAGCCATATTCATTGAACAGATAAGGTGTGACCCGATCGACGGCATTCGTCCAGATGGCACGTGTCTCCTCCTCGATTGGCACACTGCCGTTGAAACCCGCAATATCACAATCTTCGCGGCGTGGCTTGTACAGTTCGTAGCGTCCTCCCCAGCCACCCCAATCGGGGTGTTCTGGTTCATTCAGTCCGTTGGGAATCAGGTTGAGCCACGACGGCGTATCACCCTCCATACCATAGGCCACATCGGGATAGCAGGCACCAAGCGGACCATGTCCCTGCTGGATGTTTTCAGCAATCCAGCGGTTCGACACCTTCTCGTTGTCGGCACCCTCGGCCACCTGCATCATGCCCGTCCATGTGGCATGGCCATAACCGCCCGGGCTGACGATATAGAAGAGCGAAGGGAACTCGCGGCGCATCCAGTTGCCCGTGTCGTCCTGGTCGGAGATGGTATAGACGCGCAGTTTGCCCACAAGCCTTTCCAGATCGGCCTTCGACTGCGTGGCCCTCAGCTGGTAGAGTGCCTGTGCCAGCACATTGGCTCCACCCCAGGCACATACCCACAACGGGCGGTCATCGTCTGAGCGCATCAGTTCCTTGACAATCCAATCCGAGCCTTCCGAGTTCTTGCCCTTCCCCACTCCATTCATGCCGTAATAGGTAGAGCCACGCTTCACGAGTGCATGCAGGCTTTCTGCCTCAGGATATCCATCCTCGTGCTTCAACAGATTCGTGCGCACTTGTCCATACGCATCAATCACGCGATGGATGGATTCCGGAGCAATGCGATTCCTCAAGTGGGTCGAAGTGGTTGCAATCAGTCCGCGCACATCGATTTGGTTCGTATAGAGCATCAACCTGACGAGCGACTCCGTGTCATCCGGCTCATTCTCCACATCAGTAAGGATTATCACCCTATGCTTCGCCATTTCGCCAGCATCATTCGCCTGCGCCTTTGTGCCTCCACCCAGCCATAAAAGGCCAGCAAGCACCATCCATAACAATATGTTCTTCTTCATCTTATCAAAATCTACATCGAAAAACACTCTTCAAAAACCGCCGCAAAGATACAAATAATCCGCGAAACCACAAAATTTCTCCCCCACATTTCTCTCTTCGTCTTCTCCGATGTATCACACGTTGACGATTTCGTTACAATCCATCACACACATTCAATTCTTTTTCTCTCCTTTTCAATCCCTCGGTTCCATCATTAATTTCGCCATATTTCGAGTATAAAACGTAAAATATTACGAAATAGGAACATTTTTGGCCCAAAATCAAAGAAGATAATGGTTTTTCTTGCGTATTTGGGTCAGAAATATTATCTTTGCATCGAACAAAGACCAGAAGGTATGAAACAGGAACAGGAAAAGTACGAAGATTGGCTGACTACCATCGCCAACACGAGGTTCGTCTTCAACACCATCGAGGAACTGGAGAACTTCCTCGAAGCACCCAGCATACATAGCAATGGCATCAAGCGATGCTTCACTACTCCACAGCGTATGCGCTCGGCCTTTCGTGATCTCCAAGTCGAGATCGAGCAGATGACCGATGGTGTCATCCATCTGGAAACCGCCCTCAAGCAATACCAGAAGGCATGGACATTCTACCGCGATAACCTTTCGCGACGCAGCAACCCCTTTGCCGTTGCCCTCGAACTGCTTCGTTTCTGCTACCCACCCTATAGCGGGGCAGAACTGAGGAAAAGCAAATCTGACATCTTCTCAAAAGCCTTGGATAAAGACATCAACCTCCCGTTCCTGATTCTTATGCTACTGAAAGTCATTCCTGGCTACGACTCGAAGGACGGAGACGTCGTGGATTTCTCGCACCAATACGAATATGCCATGACCCTGCTTGAGAAGTTCACCGAAGGAGGCGAACTATTCTCCACACTACCTGCCATCACGGCAGCCCGCGACGAACCCAAAAAGTCGCGCATCATGCTGCTCTATCATGTGGACAAGATTCTCAACACCTACGAGTCGTACGCCGAACAGGACAACATCTATGACGTCAGCCGCGAAATGAAGGCGAGTTATGTCAATCTGGACATCGAAGGTTTCTGGAACGAATGTGGAGGCAAACCGCTCTACACCAGTTTCTGGCAGATCGAGAACGCTATCGCCGACGGCTCCTATTTTGCAACCTACTGGAGCAAAGATTCCACAGGCAACCTCACAGGCATACGTTATACGCTATTCCTCATCGAAGGCATCCAGAAAGGCATCATCGCCTACCTGCTCCACCCCGAAGCCATCAAGCACCGCATCAAGGGTCAGGCTTACAACGACAGCGACCAGGTTTGGTACAAGACAGTTATGCCTGCCAACGACACACCCGACACTTTGCCCTTGGTTCGACTGATGCCTTCATCAGTCTGGAATGCGAAGATTGACCTTTGTCGTGTGACCGATGCAGAAACCCTCGCCATCTACGACCAATGGATGAAAACCTGTCGCATCGAAAAGCCATTCGAGAACCTGGAGTACATCTTCCGTCCCAACATCTACGCCATCACACAGGATGCCATCTTCATCCCAATTGGGGAAGACAAGGGATACTACAAGGTGCCAAAATCCTCTATCGAAGGACTCGACCGAATCAGCATAGACGACAATGTAGGCACAATGACGATGAACAAACGCCAATACATTGTCTTCGATGAATTCCTGCTCTACATCCCTGCCACAGGCAACGAACTGCGGAAATACGGCATAACAAAAGTCGATCACATTGAATGACCGACTTCTCACGCCCAGCTATCGTGACCGGGGTTTATTGGCGCATCGTCCTCCGATGCCTCCTAATGCCCCACCGATGGCAGCACTGGCAGGTTTCTGATTTCGCGAACAAGGATTATCATCGGCCTTGTCGTTGGCATCAAAAGCCATCGACGGACCTTTATCCTCCTCTTGCGCATCAAGTTCGTTGCTTGAATCTTTCTCGTTTAACATCTTATTGCCGCCTATAGGCTTAATGTGCCTGATAGAGGTGCAAAAATACGGAATTACGAGAAGACACGAAAGCGCTTTGGCTCAAAAAAAGAAACTCGCAATCACACATTGCGAGTTTTTTGTATCTGGTTACAAAACAGGGACAGGTTTTATCGTGAGTCTATCTGTCGCCTATTTTATTCTCAGGTAAGAATGCATCTCTTGCAACATTACCTACGACATTTGTAGAAAATGCGTCAAAAGCGCCACCTATTATACCGCCAAGAACTGGTACCGCTTTACCTAAATTGATAATACCCTTACTTCCAAACTTTGTTACCAGTTTAGGTATCGTCTTTTGATTTATCTTTTTTATTGTTTCTCTTGAAATACCTTTTATGGCTTCAATTGCCGCTCTCTGACCAATTTTGATGCCTACACTTTTTAATACTTCTGCGCCAGAACTACAAACCAGGCAAGCATAAACCATTGTCTTCACTCGATCATCTTTCAAGTCATACCCGCCCATTACAGCTATCGCAGCAATCATACGAATCTGTATGTATAAAACGCTTGTAATATTTGCAGGCAATGTAGCCAACATGGTAGCAAATCCTCCAAAACCTGTGGCGAATCCACTAATTGCCGATTTTGAATTTTGCCATCTAATCAATGCATTAGCACATTCCCTCAAAGAATCAGATTCAGTCATGTAATCCTCTGCCAATTCCTGGGCTGAATCAAATCCGGGTATTCCATTCACAGCTTTATCGTATGCCCAATCAAGGCACTTTTCCATTACTCCGTTTGTCAACTGTTTTTCTGCCATAACCGTACTTGTATCTTATTTCATCTTTCTTAAAGTTTCTATGTACGCCTTGCCAGAAAGGTAAAACTGGAGATAGACGATACCAGCTGTGGTAAGCCAACCAATTACAGGAATGAAAGTACAGAAAAGATCAGCACCGATTGTTATTGCAACATTTACAATGATTCCGACTATCACACTGGAACAGCCGAACGGAACACCCACCTTTTCGCTCAACGAGGAATACATATGCCAAAGGATCCCTATAAAAGCAATCCACTCAATACCAAACAATGGTAGCGCCACGACTAAAGCTGCCACAGCAGCGTGCGTATGCACCGTTTTCAGCATATCCTATTCAGGGAACATGCCGCCACCTACATATTTTGCAATCCTTCCTTCAAACATACTGAGTTTTGTTAATCCGATTCAAGTTAATATCTGTTTACGCGTGCAAATATACGGAAAAACAAAAAAAGATGCAAGAGAAATACACAAAATTTCACAAAAAAGGGGGATTATCGACGTGAAAAGCGACAATCCCCCTTGTTTTAATCGAATTCATGCCCACACTTTTTGCATTTGTACTTATAGATGTGCTTTGAAGCAGCGACTCCTGCCAATGGCACACCTAAAAAGCCCAAACCAATCGCTGTCAATCCAGCTCCTGCTGCAATTCCAAGGCCTTTCGATAACATAGGACTTTGAGACTCGACATTGCTACTATAACATTTAGGACAACGTGGCATAATTGTACCTCCTTTATTTTTTGCAGCCAAGATACTAAACTCTGCATAAATAACTATAGTAAGAGTGCTTAGTATCTTGTATCAAATGAATAGATAATACAGTTCCTCGTAAAGGAGCAGATTACTCTATAATTGATAAAGCACTCTTGTTGAAACTTATGCAAACTATAACAATATGGTCATAGTTATAAATACATCATTGCTTCCGCTAAAAAAATAAAGCAAAAACACAAAAATAAAAAAGGTAATCATATTTTCTGATTAATTTGTCTAAAAATCGTTTTGATTATTTTACTTCCGATTTATAGATTATAAGCTAACAACTTAATCATCAAATAAGCCGAAAAGTTTTTTGCCTGCTTTTAACCACTTAAGAGCTTCTTGTTGTTTTAGATAAGAGGCATATTGTTGATCGTTCATTGTTGCAATTTTATCATATCTTTCTTTGGCCCTACTATCTCCGCAACTAATGGCGTAGACTATAAGACCCACAAAGAGTAAGACCAAAAAAGTCCAAAAAAAACCAGTAAAATGTAATTCTGGTATTCCCAAAAAACCATCTTTAGTATATACCATATCATTGAAGAAGAATATAAGTATTGCAAGCACCATTATTATTTTCCCAATAGTTTTACCGGTTTTATTCGGCTCTGACGCTTCTTTTAGGGATTTTAATGTATTCTCCCTATGTTCCCTTAACGATGTATTATCCATATTTTAATTCTTGCAATTATTTATAACTCTTTTTAGCTTCATTCATGAATTCCTTGACTTCAGACTTGTCTTTCATCACATCATTGACTGCATCTGATATGCTTCCAACATTGATATCCTGTTTCTTTTCAGACAAAGCACATAATGCCTTAAGATAGATGTAGCCAGAAGTTAAAGTTAGTCCATACATGCTTGCTGACATTAAAACTGCACCTCCGATAGACCCAATACCAGGAATGAACTTCAAGGCAGAAGCCACTCCCGCCATAGCCAAACCGCTGGCCAGATTTGTCGCTACTCCAGAGGCAATGGACTTCATAACATTTTCTCCAAATGGTAATCCGATTTTGTTATTAATCCTTGCATACATTCCCCATATGCTTGCTGCACATGCAGCCATGTCAGCACCTGGCACAGGAATTAATGAAGAACCAAGAGCCAGTTTGCTATGGAGTTTCACAACATCCACAATCTGCCGAGGAAGAGATTCATCAGCCATCTTATCAAAAAGCTTTACAAGCTTAATTGACATTTTGAGTAATTTTTGATCGGTATCCATAATAAATAATTTTTTGAACTTTTTATCCAATTCTATCAACTCTCAAATCCACAGTGTTTAGGCAGCCGGCCTTTTTGATGTCGATGCCATAGATGCGGTAGAATGCATCGATGACAACTTGGCCACCATTGGTGGCGACGGGATTGCTTAAACTCTTTGTGACGACCTGAACCGACATGCCGGGTTCGATGCGGATGCCGTTTACACTCTTGCGATACTTGGTGGTTACTTGATAAATGGGCATAGGTTATAGATTTTATTGTTAGTCTTGGGGACAAAGATACAGATTAAAATTGAATAATGTTTATTAGCTTTGGAGAAATAGAGTTGTGAAATCCTACTTTGTGAGTATTTCGTATGAAGTTACAAAATAAAGACAACTATCGCTATTTCATCTTCTGAGCAACAGAAAAAAACATGGTTAATCATACTTAGCTCAAATTTGGAAGTAAATATACTGATAATTATTGAAATCTAGAATTATCAACACATATTTTAACATTTGATTAACATTTTCAGCGCAAATAGAGCCTTTTTATGCTATAATATTAAAATAAACCAGCTAGTTTTGTCGACCAGAATTTGAAACAGGTGAATAACTGAAGGACGATTGATATACAATAAGAGTGGCGGATTTTCTGAATGGAGAAAAAACCTTCGACAAAGAGGATTTGCTATCTTCTACAGGAGAAAGTACTCTGTTGACAGGGAAAGTGTTATTTCCGAGAGGGGCAAGCACTCTGGCGCCCGAGAGAGTGCTATCGCCGAGAGGAGAAAGCATTCTGACGGCCGTAAGAGTGTTATTGCCGAGAGGAGGAAGTACTCTGTCGGCCGTGAGAGTGCTATTTCCGGGAGGAGGAAGTACTCTGTCGGCCGTGAGAGTGCTATTTCCGGGAGGAGGAAGTACTCTGTCGGCCGTAAGAGTGTTATTGCTGAGGGGAGAAGGTACTCTGTCGGCCGGGAGAGTGGTATTGCTGAAGGGAGAAAGTACTCTGGTGGCCGGGAGAGTGTTAATTCCGATGGAAGATGGTACTCTGGCGGCCGGGAGAGTGTTATTGCCGAGGGGAGAAAGCACTCTGACGGCCGTGGGAGTGTTATTGCCGAGAGGAGAAAACATTATGACGGACGTTAGAATGTTTTATCCACCCATTCGATGACTGTGCAACCGCAATAGCGTTCGAAAACATTGGACATTACCCTTTCGGTGCGCCATCCACAACGGGTTGCCACTTCGGAAAGGATTTTCCTGATGGCTGGCTTCCCTAATTTATCGGGAAGATAGCTGTCCATCTTTTTGCGAATTGCATCCTGCGCCTGCATCAGTCGCCATTCGGTGATAACGTCGATGAGACGTGTTCCGGTCAGCATAAACCATGCAGAACGAAGGTCTCGCACCTTCACATCCATCAGCAGTGCGACATCCTCGGGATAAATCAACTTGTAATGCCGAAGGATGTTCAGCACTTCATCGACAATCACTTCGCCATAAGGCACTTTTGCGTGGTACATCTCCTCCACACTTTCTACGATGTGTTTCATAAGTTTTTTAGCAAGAATTGAAGTTTATTAATAGGGGATATAATCATTAGATGCATAACGGGCAGAATGAGACTGATCTCCATGCCTTTTCCTTAGCCAGGATAGAGCCGTATGATATGCACTTCGCTTTGTTCGAATAACATTTGTATCGTTTTCCATATCAAGCAATACATCTTGAATCTGCGCATCTGTATATGTTTTCTTTAGCCAGCCATATTCTGTCATTGTCAGCGGTTGTTCCATTTCAGATAAATGAGGGCAGTTCTTTTTCAAAAACGATTCAAACATCACTTCTTCTGCTATGTCTGGCCTATTTTTATAAAGAGCCTCTGTGTAGCGAGAAACGTCGCTTTGTGTGCCTTCATCTGCCTTACTCTCAATTTTATTATTAATGACTAGGTAGTCATTATTTTTATTATCTTTTTTTTCTTTAAAAGAGGAACGGGCGGGTATACACGCATCTGATGACGCGTCTGTACACGCGCCTGATGATGCGTGTGATGACGCGCGTGACTCGTGTGACGCATCTGAGGCGCGCGAGGAAGAAGAAAAAAAAGAGAGGTAGCTTTCGAGCGATTTTTCTCCGATGCCGTTCCCTTTGTCGACCTTCAAGGTGACATAGTTGTTTTCATCGACGACAAAAAGATCATAGTCGTTAAGGATTGCTTTGACTACGTTGAATTTGATAGGTGGTTCTCTCAAAGTCAAGATGGTATTGAAATGCACCTTAATGGGGCATAACATAAGCAGCTCGACTACCTTCCAGTAGAAGCCGAGTCCAGCCAACTTGTAATCGTCCTGCAATTTCTTCAGCTTTGCAGAATCACTTGCTTTCGTAGTGTGAATAAAAAAATCCATAGTTTTTGTTGTTAATTTGTTAATGATTGATTGCAAAATAAATCGCAGCTCAGGTTGTTCTGAACTGCGACGCAAATATATACAAAAAATTTCGGATAATTGCAAGTTTTAGGTCAAAAAAGACAAAACTAAATGCAAAACTAAATAACTAAACGAGCCGAAACTAAGGAACTAAAAGAGTTGTTTAGGGATATTAGGGGAAATTCTTAGGGATATTAAGGGATTATTGGGGATATTAAAGGATATTTAGGGACGTTACCTTTGCCTTATAAAATAAAGCGTGGAACGTCGAACATTAAGAAGTTTCGGGAATTAGGAAATCGACGAGGCATTCTATCAGGTTATTTTGAAAATAGTCTGCGACCGTCCAGTAACCATAGAAGGTCTTATCCTGGGTACCGCCAGCCTTGTAGAAACCTTGGATGTCCCAGGGATAGTTCTTCTCGTTGCGGAAATAGGGGGGCGGAGTATCCAAAGATCCTTTTTCACATAGCACGCTTTCAGGTTGGATGTTGGCATTCACCCACTCGACGAACTTGGGTCTTGATGCTGGCAGGAAAATTGACGAGCCATCCAACTGTTCCAGGTTCTGACGTAATACGATGTAGATCGACAGCCAATAACTCTGCTTGCAAAAGCAATTTGACTTGTAAGGACCATCAACATAATTCTTGATGAAATCAATCAACTTTGCTTCGTCAATCCTCTTGTTGATGATGCCATCGGACACCTTAGATGACTCTGAATTTGTTTGGGCAGGTATCTGAGGAGCAGTTTTTGTTGCCTTATTATTTTCATCCGATCCATAGAGGAACTTATGATATTGCTCCGCCAAGCCATCGTACAATTCGCACTTGATCAGGTTCTCCCTGTGGACTCGATTGAAGAAGAAATAGACATTGTTTTCGTTTAAAACACGGCTCATCTCATAATGATTACGAAACAACACATTCCAATCGAAAAGTTCCTCTGGATTAGAGTATTTTCTCAACAAAGATAGTAGTTCTTTGCTCCATTTGAACTGTCTCAGTTCGCTACTTTCGTAATAATCCTTGTAGGCATTGTAGTCGACTTCTTCTCCATCGGCAATCTTTTTATCTATCTCATCGTCAAGGTCAGCCAATCTTGCCCATTGAATTCGAGAAAGCGGTTCTAGTCGATTAGCCTTGAGTTTCTTAGCATATTTTTCAAGCGTATGCTTCAAACCATTACACGAATTGGCAGCATAACGGCGAAAATTCTCGAGAATAAACACCTTTAACTCATCTTCAGTCTTGAACCCTTCTCGAATATGGGATAGATTATTGTCAACAATCGCACGCATGGATTCATACAAATCGATAGTGGCATCAATTAAATTATTGATACTCGACTTCATAACTTCTGTCGATTCCAGAAGGGCCTTTTGCTTAACAAAGACCGTCTCGTCACCACTATACGACTGCAAGTAGTCGAGATTTTCGTTAACAATATCGAAATCCCAGTGTTTATAATGATTCCTTAAATTCCTAAGAATATTTGAAATGTATATGGTTGCTGTAGAGAAGTCATCAAAGGTTCTTTTTAAAAGAAAATAATACTCAATATCAAGTTTTGAGATATCAACACCCTTGGTTTCTTCTTCGAGGCTCCGACAGATCCTGATATAATCCGAGAATACTCTGAGATCATAAATATAGTTGGATCTCTCACAATCATAATCACATAAAAAATTGGTTAACAAACGTCTTGTTTCATATAACAATCGGTCCGGATAATCGTTTTCTAATAAGAAAAAATCATAATCGTCTAGATTGTCATAATCGTCTTGATAGTCCATGTTATTTGTTAAGTGTTTGGTTTCTGACTTTTTTTGCCCGCAAAAATACGTTATTTTGCCGACATGACCAAATATATTTCCTACTTTTTTAACAAAGTATATACAAGGAGGTCCTTAAGAAACAACGAAAGAAAGTGTGAGGCGGGCGAAGAGGAGGGAACCATCGCGGAAGGTGGCGCGAAAGAGGGAGGGGGTGCCGCTGAGGACAACTTCAACCGTGGGGTGATGCTGGGGTTCGAGCAGGGCGAGGAACTTGAGGTTGGTGATGCTACGGACATGAAGGGTGGCATCGGCGAAATACTGACGCGCCAACTCCTCGACAATCTGGATCATGCACGCACCGGGGGTGATGGGACGACCAGGGAAGTGCGCCTGATAGATGGCACTGTCGGGATGGAGCGCGATGCGATAGACCGCTCCCCCACCCTCGCCTTCGGGCAGGGTGGTCTGCGCTGTGATGTGATAGAGATTATCCAGGAGTGCCATAATGAAGGGGAGAAATGTCAACGTGTGACGAGATAACAACCTGCCATGATGAGCAGCACGCCTATCCAAGCGGTGGGCGAAATGCGTTCGCCGAAGACCCATAGGGCTGCGAGCATGCCGAAGACATAGGCCAACGACGTGAGGGGATATGCCTGGCTGAAGGGATAGTGGCGCAGGATGTACATCCAAAGGATGCCCGCGCCTCCGAAGCTGATGCCACAGGCAAGCCACCACCAGTTGGTGAGCTGGCTCACGAAGAAGGTCGTGCTCATCTCGAACGCGCCTGCTGCACGCAGGGCGAGCTTGAGCAAGACTTGGCCTGCTGCGAGCAGGGCGGCTTGAATTATCGAAAGGATCAAGAGTGGCATGTTGCTTTTTTTATCAAGAATTAGAGAATTTGAGAATTTTTTATTGCTCTACGGATTTAACGGATTTATCGGATTTTTATTTTGACGGGACAAGCAGATAATCTGGTTAATCTGATGAATCCGTAGCGTTATTATAATTTGAGAATTCGATAATTCGTGATGAGGGATTGAAGACGAGCTCGGCGAGGGGATGGCGGTCGGGAGGGAGGGCATCGGCGGTGCAGAGGAGGTAACTGCGGTTGTCGAAAGCGGGGATGCTGTCGTGGATGCCGACGAGGGCGCTGCGGATGCGACCCGACTGCATCTGCAGCCATGCGTCGAGGAAGGCGTGCGGGAGCGAGTCGTCGAGTTGCGAATGGGTGACGTTGTAGCCGTGATTGTGCGTCTGGATGGCAATGAGCGAACTCATCGTGTTGTGGGTCGATTGCATGAAGAGCGTGGGCTTGAGAAACGCTTCGCCCTGACGCATCATATCGTGGAAGAACGTGATGGCAGAGATGGCACTGCCCCAGACGGTGGCGGTGATGATGGCATCGGGGACAACTTCGGGACACTGGCGCAAGGTCTGCAATGAACAGGCGACGGTGCGCTTGAGCAGCTTGTCGAGACGACGTGACTCGAGGGGAGAAAGGTAGTCGCGGAAGTTGGGGTCGATGTCGGGAGAGAGCTCGGTGCTGGCGAGAAGAAAGATTCTTCTTTTACTGAGAAAAGGGGGGATGATTTGATGCGATGACATCGCATCAAACGGAACGGAGGATGGGGCCGGATGGTAGGGGGCGAGGATGAGGGAGGTGTCGTTGCCGCCGAAGGCGAAGGCGTTGCAGAGAAGACCCCCTCTCCTCCCCCTGCTTAGGGGGATGAC